>Ga0209700_101815_pt1 | contig 44315 bp, 19 predicted proteins | sample SiratroredBW_FD_187528 | JGI IMG/M metagenome (GOLD analysis project Ga0209700, IMG submission 187528) | Root nodule microbial communities of legume samples collected from California, USA - Siratro red BW (SPAdes) (version 2) | ecosystem: Host-associated > Plants > Roots > Nodule | place: USA... | reverse complement strand
GTGACAATTTCCCAAAACAATTCCTCCAAACTAGCTAGTGGCACTAACCCAATCTTTAGGGATCTAGAACAAGTCATCAGAACAAAACCAAATTTCAGTATAATCTTAATTAAGTTGAGAGAAATATTTTTTCCTACTAAGATTGATGACAAAAACCTAAGGAAAAACAGAGATTAAGGGATCTTTAGAGCAAATATGGATTTACTCTGTTTAAAATTCTGATCGGTTAGAAATGATCCTTAACTCCTCAGGTACTGCAGGGTATGATCAGATTCTAAAATAGATGACGTATGGAGGGAGAAAATTTAGAGAAAAGGGAGAGATTTTGAAAATGGAAGAGGGAGGCATGGAGGAGAGAGAAAAAAAAGAAAATATGCTTCTAGAGATGTAGAGATGCAGGTGCCTTACAAGTTATATTGGGTGAAAGCATAATTTTATTGAGTAATTTAGATTCTAATAAATAAATATATTTTTTTTGAGGCTATTGATATACTAAAAAGAATATGTGCAATGTTTGAGTTACTTTAATACCAATGTTTAACAATTATTTTCTTAAAATAATTTTCTTCATTTAAAATTCATATCAAACTAATACATAACAATTATATCTGAAAGAAAGAACCACACCATTATTGTCTTTTCTACCGTACAAGATCATCTTTAAACAAAACATTAATTTTATTAAGGACTTAATGTAGCAAAAATATTTTCGTTACTCTAATAGAAAAGTTCAGATTTATTACTGAATAAAAACTTATTTAAACCTAAAAAAAATCATCTGAATATTATATATATATATATATATATATATATATATATATATATATATATATATATATATATATATTATATTATGAATCATCGTACTTTTTCTCTCTAAATCATACAAAATATGAGAACATTTTCGTTTTGTTTTGAAAATTAAAGATAAAATTATTGTAATTTTTACATACTTTTAATATCTAATTCACGATTTTTTATTATAGTCTTTATATTTCAAATAATTCATTGTTTTGTTTTAGTTTTGAAATTATTAATGCTATTTTAAATAAATATGTCACATCTAAATTTTAACGAGAGCAAATTCAAAGAAATAATAAAAATACATACAAATTGAGTATTTAACTAAAGTTATTTTTTTAAAACACGAGCACTAAAGTTGCTAAAAAAAATCTAAAATCAGATAAAAATGTATTTTAACAAAGTAATAATAATAATAATAATAATTTAATGTCTGATAACTTTTACAGATACTTTAAAGAATACAATTTTTTTCGTAAGTTAAGTATCCATGGATGTTCGAACAACTTTTTTAAATACTCACTTGTTTTATTTTTAAAAAAAATTCGTTAATTGATATTTTGGCTTAAATTTGATTAATCCAAACTCATATTATAATTACTTGCCTCAATTAAAGAAGAAATCATAATAAGGAAAAGTTGACTTCAAACATTAAATAAATGAAATGTTTGAATACTATGAATCATGATTCATGAAGCAGATTGGGACAGCACCACTCTTTTACCTGTGAACCTTACTTTTGTGAAATATAAACACACCAAAGTCAAAGATTGTGTATCTTTTGACACAAACTAAATAAATTTGTATATCTTCTATAAGGTAAACAAAAGAAATAATTTTTTATAGAGTTATTTATAAACAAATTTTAATTTCCTAAATGTTATTTAATATTACTATTTCAAAAATACTCCTATCTTTAAACTAAAACATCCTTTCTAATACATATATATACATACATTAAAAAATAGAGAAAATAATTTAGTAGATATTTTCAAAAGAAGCCATGCTGGCTAACACGCTTAAGCAGCAATAAATGTATACTAAAACTAATTTAAAGAATAATATCAATGCAACCCTGAATATATTTAAAAAGTAACTATTATTAATAATCATTCTGTTATACCTAAATGACAAAATTGCCTAGATGCAGAAAATATATGGTCTCAAATTAGCAATTTTTAATTAATTAATTCATAATATTATTTGAAAAGTCTTCTATTTAATTGAAATGTTATTTCTGAGTTTTTATATAAATTTTAATGAAATATAATTTTGAAATAAAAGAGAAACTATATTTTAATAATTAAATGGTACTAACAAAATATCTTAATTAGAGTGAATTGAATTTGTTTTTATATTTGAGATAGAAGAAAATTGTTACATAGTTTAGTGATGCTAAGTAAATAATATCATAAAGTCAAATAGTTTTACATCCCATTTAATTACAAAAGAAATATAATTATGTGAGATACATTTATTGACTTTTACCATAAACATATTAACCTATTAAATTCAAAATTTTTACATTATTAAGCAATGAAAAAAACTATCAATATGTTTTTTAAAATACTTCCTATGAATATAATTTAGTGGGAATTGTAAATTATTTTTACATTATTTGTGATGGAGAAAGCACCTATCTTAGTTAGTGTAATTTTTTTTTCTAATATATTGAAATGAATGAGAGTAATTATCAAACTAATTTATAGTTTTGTTCTCTCTTTAATTTTTATCCACTGCCCCTCTTGTTCTTTTATGTCATTTTAGTTTTCCTATTTAAAAATTTGTAATTTTAGTATAATTCTCAACTTCACAACCTTTGATAATTAATAATAAAAAATAGTAAAACACTGTAATTTATAATAAATGTGCATGCTAGCTTTTCTATAATAGAAAAATAAATACACCGCGTTAGACTCGTGTAAAAGATAAAGCTTTTAGAAGAAGTCACGTGTCTTCTTCACAGCAATTTGACTATTTCAGATAACCGGACCCACACGAAAATTATTACATAAATATAAATTTAAATATATTTGTCAGTTCTTAAAAAAAAAGTTAATGATGTGGTTTGCTTTTCAAAATTGAGCAATTTTGATTTAATATTAATATGAAAAAAGTATTAATATATATAGACAACAACGTTTAAAGTTTAAAAATTGTTAAATTTTAGTACTGAAATTTAAAATTTACGTGAATAAATAATTAATATTAGTGTTATTGAAAAATACACATTTTTTATTAATAGTTATACAATAAATTAATAGTAGACTAAAATTATTTAATTATGATAATAGTGTCCAAGTCAAAGTAACTAGTTTCTACGTAAAAATAAATAATTCTAATTTTTATAATTCTATTTAACAACTTTCCTAATTAGTAAAATTAAAATATTTAAAATTAATTTATTTTTACTTAAAAATATTAAGAATTAAGAAAACCTTGTAATAAATAAATTAGAAACCTATATATTTAATTCTTATATTAATTATTCTAATACTTAAAATATTAATTAATACTGTAAAGTATTTACCTAAAAAATTAAGCTCGTTTAAGAATTATATCTTTCATCTTTGTTAATGACAATTATGCAGATAAAGCACTAAATTTAAAATAAAAAATAATAATATTCGGATATCCAAAAAGTAATAATTCAATAAGAATAAAATAAATAATAATAATTGTTTTATGAACATACCTGGTTAGTGTGGATTTATTTACACTATTAATTATAAATTAACAATGCTGATTCTTAAGGTAATACGGAAATGGTAAACAAATTTTAGTTCTGAAAAATATAATTAACTGTTAAAACAGTATTAAAATTAAAACCCTAAAGATGTAATTTTTTTTTGTTGGTATTCGATTAACTACACTTTCGAATTGGGATCAACAAACATTGTACCATATTTGATTCGATGTTAAATTGTGGTTTCAGAAGTAAGTAGTTGGAAAAATAGGTTATTATTAAAAATCATTATCTAGTTTTGTCGGAGAAATAGGCCAAAGTTGCGAACTTGTTTAAAGGAGCGAACTTGTTCAAAGGAGCTAACAGGAAAGTGTGTGGGAAAAGCACCCATCAAACAGCTCGCAAAATGGTTGTTTATTTTCTGCTTTCTGGTACATTAGTTCACACTGTTCTTTCCTCAAAATTGCCTCAAAGACTCAGACTTGGTCACCTTTTCTCTCTCTTTCTCACTCATGCTCCTTATCTGTATATATCAGTGAGAGTCTCCTCTCCTCTTGTGCCATTCTCTATTTTCAAATGGCTGCATTGTAACATTGTCAACAGTTAGTGGGGTTCTGACTTCTGAGTATTTTGATACCTTAAACAGGTCTCACCCTTAGTTTCATTGTTGTTTCTTTCTATACTTGGAGATGGAATCAATCTCTTATTCATTTACTTCATACCCTTTTGCTTGCTTTGGTCACTCTTTACGGATTCTTCCTGGGATAGTGCCAATTAAACATGCTCCCTTTTTGTTTGATGATTTCACCATTTTTAATGATGCAAGAACAGTGTTGTTCCTTGGAAAATAACCACTTTAAGATATTTAGACTCTGTTCAAAATGTTTGGTTGGTGGGCCGGGGGATAAGCTTGTGGTGGCTTGTGCTTGATTATAGCAGTACATGCTTTACTTTTCATTTTCATTTCTCAGGGAGGAACCCTTGAGACTGTATAATTTGGAAACCTACTGGTGCTGTCACAAAAGCTTTTTTGTTTTTCAGTTTTTTTTTTCTTCATGAAGGGATGTGATTTTGTCAAGACTAGAAAAAGAGATAGTAGAGGGATGGGGGAGTTTCCAAAATTAATTTGAAGAAGAAAACCTCAACTGAAGAAAAAAGAAAAATGAACTTACCAATAAAATCTTTGATTGTTGTTTCTGGACATTTTTTCCCACCATCATGTCATCTCTAGTACCTTGAAGTTTCATTGTTCAAACATCAGTTTCAATGATTTGAGTCTTAATTGTATGGACTGTTAGTTCATGTGAAAGACATTACTTGTGTCCTTATTATGTTTCACTTTCACATACATATGATGATGGTCTTTGAATGCTTTTCTTGCAGCTCTGTATGTCTTTTCCTTTTCACTTATTCATTGGTTTGTGCATAGGTTGGATTAGTTTTGACTTTGATATCACTTCTTTGTTAATTTGCAGAACACATGGCTAATTTTGAGAGAGATGAGGCACCATTTCTATCAGATAGTCATCCCCAAGTATCAATTGAAGTGGTTGATTCTAGATTCCCAAGGCATGTATCTAGGACTCGAAGTGTATCAATTTCTATTCCCACGACATTCACAGAACCATATGAAAGAGATACTAATCATGTGGGATACACTGGTCCCCTAAGGATTCAGAGAATAACTCCATTTAATCAGATGAGTGGTCCATTGCATGCTACTAATAGACCAGGAAACCTTTCTCGGCAGAATAAAGTAGCACCTGAGTCTCAAGCAGAAGAAAGTAAGACAGAAAATTTTTCTTCATGCTGTGGCATCATGAATGAAAATGATTTGCAGATCAACTATGCTTGCAAGAATGAACATTTAGTTAGGTCTGGTCCACTGGGAATGTGTAGTGATCCATATTGTACAACGTGCCCAACCTACTTCAAGGCTACTCAGCAAAGTAATTCAAATGCTTCGGGGATATTTAATCATGAGGTATAAAATAAATCATCCTTTGTGTTCTCTTAAGAAGCTAATGACTAGTACATGTTGAAGTTTCCTTAGATTGCACTTAGTGTGTCAAGGTTCTTAAGTTTTTGCATGTATCATGGTCAAGAATTTTATACAACTTATGCATGCTTCTGCTTGCTTATGTTTAATATGATGATTTTCTAATGATGCCTTGGTAATTATTTAAAACTGGAACTTCTGAAGCAGCCAAAGATTTCTATGTTTATACATAGTACTATGGTGTATTTTATTCTTATTGTGGACTACTTTGTTGTTTCCATAAAATATTTTTTTCACAAGGTAATGAGATTTGGAATTGTTACTGCTGCTGGACCTAAAACGGAATTACAGCCATTTTGTGATGCATGTATATGTATATAAAATAAATGTTGCAGCTCTAATTATGGTCTATCTTTTGGTTATGTAGGCAATAATCTTTCAGATTTTGAAATCTGTTTTTCCATTTGTGGACTTTTGATCTTATGAATAACTTTGACAATATTAGCTCCATTTACTCAATGAATTTCAACTTTTAACATTTTCAGTTTCGCAATACTCTTTACGGGAATGCCAAGGATTGGGCGAGAAGACTTTTTACTTTCTTGATTCCCAATGTTCCTAGAGTTATGAATCCTCACAATAAACTTGTACAACAATGGAATCAATTTTTTGCAATTTGTTGCTGGGTTGCAATTTTTGTGGATCCGTTATTTTTCTTCTTGCTCTCTGTGCAGAAGGTATGGTTTACCCCATTTATTATGATTCAAAATATTGCATGCTGTATCTGGTTGGTTACTAATCTTTGTTTTTACCAATATAAGCTCTGATCACTTCACGACAAATAATATCAATGACTGGTGATCCTTATAACTTAAGATAGTTAAGAAACACTCCAGCTTATCAAGACACCTTAGAATTTGGTGTTTTCATCTCATTTTATTTATCAAATCTATATCTCTTGAAACATTATATATTAGCAATTGTATTTAAGTTTATGATTTTTTTGTTTTGCATGTTAAAAATGCCCAATAGCCTGCTTCACTTAGTATTTGTAAAGTTGCTATTTACATTTCACTATTAGAAATGAGGATTATTTAACCCATGGCATGATAAGAAACATTCATCAATTGCCTTTTGAGATCAAACTTGGATGGAGCTTGGCCTTTAAACTTGTTATATAGGTTGGAGTATGTTGGATATATGCCTCAAACAAAAATATAGTCAGTGTTCATTTACTATAAAGAAGGCAGGTTGATATAAATATTACCAAACAAAATTATTGGCTCTTCTTATTGACCTAAGTTGTCTTTGCACAAGAAGGAAGTTCATTTGTAGGTGTTCACCTCACTAATTTATTGGCATCTTAAATTCATAATTCAAGTAATAGTCACTGTTTGATTCTTGTTGTCTCTGATTAAGCGATTAACATGTCTTCAATGCAGGAAAATAAATGTATTGTTATAAACAGGGCTTTTACAAAAATTCTTGTTTCACTTAGAAGCATGAATGATTTCATACACTTCCTAAACATTGTTCTGCAGGTAACTTTTAAGAATTTTCTAGCGGTTGTTTGTTTCTTTGTAACTGTTTAACTATTTTTCTTATATTAAGTCAGAGTACTATATTGTTACTTTGAGACATGTATTTACAAGTTCCCATTTTGTTTTATGTTTTCTCTCTGTAAGAGACTAAGAGGATATAACATAATCTGCTGAATGTTCCATAAAGCCACCTATGAATCATTTTTGTTTGTTTTCTTTTTCATAAAATGTAAAAATCTATATGAAAATCATCAGATCACAGACTTGCAGAGTATGCTAAATTTTCTATTGAATTTAAAATTTGGGTTTCATACCATTTTGTACCAATTTCTTTCCTGTGAGCTTCGTTTCGTGTAACAATCACACCAATGATTAGTGAATAAGTGTGGAGGTTGAGACTGTAGTGTGCCTGATTTGTTGGAACCAAACAGAGAAGAGTGATGGTCTTGAATCTTTGTTCAAGTTCTATTTGTTCACAAGTCTAGGTTGGTACTCTATTCTGATGCAACAGATCTCAATTAATTCTTCCTTTTGATAATCTGCAGTTTAGGTTGGCTTATGTGGCTCCTGAGTCTATGGTGGTTGGTGCTGGGGAGTTAGTTGATCAACCTATGAAAATAGCTATTCATTACTTTAAGACATCTTTTTTTATTGACTTATTTGTTGTACTTCCACTTCCTCAGGTAAATCTCTCTCCATTTCCCTTTCTTCTTATTTTCACAGCACTATCATTTGCATCTACTGTGATTTTTCTATGTTCAAGTATACAATCTACACTACAAAGTAATGGGAATTGTCTGTTTTCATTCCTTGTCACTAACTTTGGTGTATAACATTTTATGAAGATGGAAGCAAATTTGGGTGAATAATTGTATATTTGTCAAACTCCTGGTCATGGTATAATTGTGTGAAATATTTGCAGATATTCATATGGTTTGTCCTACCAAAGCACTTGGGGGCAGGGTCATCAGGAGCAAACTATGCAAATAACTTTTTGCGTATTGTGATCCTCGTTCAGTATATCCCCAGATTGTTTAGGTTTCTTCCTATGATATTTTCTCCAGCTGGATTCGTATTTGAATCTCCATGGGCAAATTTCTTTATAAATCTTTTTACCTTTATACTATCTGGCCACATTGTTGGGTCCTGGTGGTACCTCTTCAGTTTGCAGGTAGGTTAGGGCCTTTCCTTTAGATAATTGTATTTCTTTTTCAGTGGAACCTATTTCCTGCCATTTTTTTTCTATACTTTCCAATTTTAAATTGGCATAGCTTTGGAATTCAGTTTAAATTGTAAAGGAAATGAGTCCCTATGATTTTATGAGCTACATTAAGTTTTAAAGCATTATTTTCTCAAGCTGTGCTCATGTGAACAGGAAAAAGAAAATGGCTGCGTACTTCTGATATTTTTTATATAATGCATCAATGTTAAAGTGGAATGTAAATTATGTTCTAGCAAAGTGTATTGTCAATGAAATGAAAAAAATTCATCTCGCATTCATTCACACACACACATTTTATTAGTACCAACTAATAATGAAATGATGATAAGAGATTCAATTAAAAGTTTAGGAATTTCATATAAGTGGCTACATCAAAGAAAGGTTTTTTCAGTTATTAATTTCAGCATTCTCTCTGTTCCTTCTTCCAGAGGGTTAATAAGTGTCTACAAGATGCCTGTGATACCACACATATTATTGGATGCACAAAATTCATTGATTGTGGGCATGGAAAAACTGGAGAATATCAACATAATGCAAGTTGGCATAATTGGACGAGCAATGCTGTTGCAAGTGCTTGTTTTACTGAAGATGGTTTTCGTGATGGTTATGGTATCTTTCTTAAAGCTGTCAACCTTACCGCACATCCTAAACTGTCTACTAGATATTTCTATTCATCATTTTGGGGATTTCAGGTAACCTTGTTTATTATCTTCAAGTTTATCATCTTACCAGTATACTTTTGAGGTGTGTTTTTGTTAGAACTTAGGAGGCATAAAGCTTGCCTAATGTTGAAAATTGAGGAAAGATAACATGGACATTACTGTCTTTTAGAGGAAGAAATTCCAAAATGAATATCCATGAATAAGGAAAAGCCACACTGAAATTATCTTGGGAACAAGATACTTTGTTGTTGTATATAAATGGCATGCCTTTTAGTTCACTATTTTATTTTTCAAATAGATGAAATCCTACTAATGCTCTATACCTGTGTTTTCTGCAGCAAATTAGTACACTGACAGGGAATTTAACCCCTAGCTATTATGTTCCCGAAGTCCTTTTTACTAAGGCCATTCTTGGGTCAGGACTGCTGCTGTTTGCTCTTCTCATTGGAAACATACAGAACATTCTTCAGGCTCTTGGACGCAGGTAGAATGCCATGCTTCATATATGGAAAACCTCATGAGTCTATGCCTAGAACACAGTATAATGACTAACAAGCGTTGTTTGAGAACAACATTGTATTCTCTCCACCTCTCTTACATAAGTGATGTTTTAGAGTTTCTTTAAGGAATAGTTTACAAAGTTATGTAATAATCTACCTTTTACTGAAGATTTGTGAGCTTCATAAAGGGAAATAAGTTGCACTGCTTTCTCTCCCCTGTATCTGGTTGGGTTAATATTGCATTTTCTAAAGTTGCTGCCTTTACTTTGACCTAACTGTAACTGAATAGAAGTTCATTACAGGTTTCATGATTTTGGAATTGGGACTTTTTGGGTTGATGGTTTTAAACTATGAAGTCTGGACTAAGAAGAGCCCTTATAAATATTATATCCTAGTAGTTTTCTATAGTAATTGTGGCTAATAATTTTGCCACTTGTCATATATTAAATAGTTAATAACATGTTCGATCTTCTTACTTTCTCTTAAAAGGAAGCTAGAGATGTCACTTAGACGACGTGATGTTGAGCAATGGATGAGCCATCGGCGCTTAGCAGATGATCTAAAAAGGTATCATTCTTTCTCATTGTGGTCAGGCTTGTATTGTGCTCATATTTGTGGTTAAATTGGTTAAAATTTTCTTGTTATATCTCTACTACTTTCCAAAACACCATTTTTGGCAATGTACATGTTAACTTCAAGTAGAAAATATTACTACTTTACAGGTCAAAATAGATCCACTCAAGTCAACAACTATTAGAGAATCTTTTATTGAGAGACCAATGATAGTTTGTTTTTCTTTTTTACCTGGATAATTTGAAATTTCTTGAATCTCTTTTTATGCGTGTCTGACTATGCTTCCACTTGAATGCATGTTTTGTTTTGCTAAAATGCATTACGCATGCACAATCTCTGCGAAAAGAGTGTTGATGGAAAAGGGTTATCTACAACTGAAAAAGAAACTACTCACCAACCTTAGTAGTAGTGTCTAGTTTTGAACTGCAATATAATTTTACATGATTATTTATCCAAAAAACTTAATTCCTTCCTCTGAATTAATATACTGGCTCCGCCAATGCTGAATGTGATCAAAGAAAACTTTGAAAAGCTGCTAATTATTGCCACACTACAGGAGGCTATTGCATGTTTGTTTGAGCAAATGCTTAAAAAGAGTTTTACAATCTGTCACTTTAATTAAGGCATTGAAGTCATATGTTTTGTCTGGGTGATATAAGGTGAGAGAGATTCCATTCCACTTATATGATTGGTCTGTCATGTAGGAGAGTGAGACAAGCTGAACGTTATAACTGGGCTGCAACAAGGGGAGTGAATGAAGAAATGCTCCTGGAGAATTTGCCAGAAGACCTCCAAAGGGAAATTAGACGTCATCTCTTCACATTTATTAAGAAAGTTAGTATAGTACTTTCCTTGTCATAGATTTTGCATGTTTATCCTTTTGAGGAAGGCTATACCTTTGTTGTTAGTTATTGCTTGATGTTAGAACTTGTTCATGACAGAGTGTTATAACCTCTTCATGTGCTCTAGAATTTGATCTTTAGTTTTCCCATTATGCTAACACCTTTCATTGTTTTTTATGCTGCAGGTTCGAATTTTTGCGTTGTTGGATGAGCCTATATTGGATGCCATATGTGAGAGGCTAAGACAAAAAACATATATCAAAGGAAGCAAAATTTTGTATGATGGTGGTTTAGTAGAGAAGATGGTTTTTATTGTGCGTGGAAAATTGGAGAGCGTTGGTGAAGATGGAATCAGTGCTCCCCTTTATGAAGGGAGTGTCTGTGGTGAAGAACTTCTGACATGGTGTCTTGAGCATCCCTTAGCAAGCAAAGGTACATTTCATTTCTAGAAGGAAAATATTAGAAATGTAACAACTGCTCCAAGATACTCTTTGATATAAAAGTAGAAAATATTATGAAAAGATGGAAGTATTTTGTCGGAAAGATCGATGGGAGAAACATTTTTTAAACCAGACTTCCTCACAAAACACTCTTTTAAAGTATGACCGACTTTCTTATTTCTACTCAATATAGACTAAATTCACACTTGGATACCTAACACATTTATCATATTAATATATGATAATCATTTAATGCTTGCATTTTTAACTAATTTGATTTATTTAGACTTATTTGCACTTCTGATCACTTTTCCTATCATCATTTTGCAATATCCTTTAATAAGTTATTATGTTTAAGGCTTCTTGACCAAACTCTTAAGGTGCTCATTAGCAATATCCTTTATAGAATAGGTGCATGTTCAATGGTTAGAGTATTGGCAAGGTGAACTTGCAAAAGTGAGCAACATGAACTTATTTGAGGTTTGTCTTGCAGGTTGCACAAAAGCAAGGATTCCAAGGCAAAAGTTGGTTAGTAACAGAACAGTATGTTGCTTAACAAATGTGGAGGCATTTTCCCTTAGAGCAGCAGACCTTGAAGAAGTTACAGGCCTATTTGCAAGATTCTTTAGGAGTCCCCGTGTTCAAGGAGCCATAAGGTTATCCTCTTCTCCTATTTTATCTTTGGCTTTCTCATTCTTCCAAATTTTCTTCATCTTTCCTTACACTGTCATATATGGCTTTGTGTGAAGTGTTTGTGATTATGTTATGATAGGTATGAATCACCTTATTGGAGATGCTTTGCTGCAACAAGCATTCAGGTTGCATGGAGATACAGAAGAAAATGTCTTAGTCGTGCTAAAACTACACAATCAATTTGAAACATAAAATTTTATATTTCACTATAGTATATAAGGTGCATTAGACAACACTCATTCACATCTACACAATATTGTAAAGTCATGTTTATATATATAAAAATTATTTTTTATTTATGAAAATAGGTAAATTGTGTTATAAAAATGAAAAAAAAAATCGTATAACACATACAACATAATAATAAAAAATTCAAAAGTCATGTTGATAAACATCTTTTAAATAATAAAAAAAACACTAGAAAAACTAAGGCTTTATTAAGAGTGTTTTCATATTTGTTTTTTTTTCTTGCTTTTTAGTTTTCAAAATTTGTTGTAAATTAAAAATGAATAAAATTACTCCACCACGACTCTCATTTCACTCCACCAAAATCTCACCTAATACAAAACATATTAAATAATAATAATAATAATAATAATAATAATAAATGACAGAAACTAGTTAAACTAAAGAACAATATAAATTTCGAAAACAATTGTCAATCATAAAAACTGTAAAAAAAAATAAAATTAAATGGTAAACATAAGTCACATGAGCCATTGTGACAACATTCATAATAAATATAATGTTTACATTTGTATTTAGTTTCTACATAGAAAAATTACCCATGAATACAGTGTAAAAAGAATAACATATTGATTCATTAATATTATAAAAAGGGTAATGATGATGGGAGACACCAATGAAAAAAGTTATTAGTAATATATTTTTTTAAAATTAAAAGCCAAATCACATTTTTTTTATTATTTTGAAAATGAAGTTATATTTCACAACACAATTTATTTAGTTAAAGTATTGTTTTGAAACAAAAATTTACTATTTTTTTTTTACCATTTCGATCCCAAATGTAAAAGTATAAGCTTTGTTTTTCTACTGTATTATCCTAAAAATTCTTAAGTAAATCAATAAGACTATTTTCTTAATGATTGCTCTAAGAATACACTATAACATCATATACATAAGCATACAAGTCTTAAAACATTTATTCATAACGAATTGTGACATCAAAACATATAAAACACTCTTATTTTTTATAAGGAAAAAAACATGTAAAGCATATATTCACTTAATCATTATAATATTTTCTAATAATGGTTAATTTTTCCTTTACCTTTGTTTTCCATCTTATTGGTAATAATATCACTAAATGCTTTTTGTTTTCTTACTCTCCTTCCATTCTTAGAGGTTTATTATTATTATTATTATTATTATTATTTTGATATACATTTACTTGGATACATGAGCCAAAATTAACTATCAAAATTAATTACATTTAACTAGGTTGTTAAAATTGATTTAAACTTATGAGGCAACCTAACTCATCACATATTTACATAGAATTGGGTTAAAAGCAATAATTTTTCTTCCAACGAGTTAAAATAAATTTGATTTACTTAACTTGTGCATAAACAAGTTTGAGCCTAATTAAAAGAAGGTTAATCTCTAATTTAATTCTATGTGAAGCTTACATAAATTATTTTTTAACCACCAATAAATAAGTGGATTGAGTTAAAAGATGAAAAAGTAGTTTTGATTGTATTATAATAAATACATGAGTTTAATCCATCCACTTTAATTGCATTGTAATAAATATATAAAAGAAGTTTAAAAAAATGTATGATCTAGTAGCATAATTCACCAACTCTTGATAAATTGAGTCACATTACAAATTTTTAAGTTTATCATGAAATGAGTCAAATTCAATTTGTTTATTTTTAACTCAATCTAATTGTGAGTCGAATTAAGTCATTTTAACATCTTTAATTTTGAACTATTTATATAAGATATATGACTTTTTTACATGTATTTTTTTATTTCCTTTAATTTTGTAGTTTTTTAGACATTTAATTACACCACAACACAAATATTTTCGCATTTTCTCAATTAAATATAAGCTATATTTAATAAAACATCTTATGAAACTATTGTATAACCACTTATAATAATATGATTTCATAAATAATAACTTAAATATATTAAGTAGTTGCATGTTTTAATGAAATTGTGTGTATAATTTTTCCTGAATATGGAATCTCTATATGGCTTGATTTCAATAAATTGGCTTGATTAGCACTAGAAGCGTTACAATTAAAGAGGTCATTTCTACATCTTAATATATGCAAATTTTTCAGGACATCTTAAAATTATTTGAATAATGTTCATTACATATTTATCAAAGACTTTGTTACAACAGTCTTAATATATCCCAGATTCTCACTTGTCAAAATGCATATTTGTCACCAATAAAGACAATGAAAAATTTATTTATTAAGATAACTACAAAGCTATTAAATTAACAAACAACAACCTGCAATTAAAAATAATAATTATGTGTAGGATCAGAGTTTGGTGAATGTGAATTAGGTAGGGATTTTTGACCTAAAGAAAGTCCTTGACATCTGTCATCACTGTTTGTTTGTTCTTTTTCTTTATTCTGTGGAGAAAATCAATTACATAACAATCACTTGGTGTAAAAGTAAAATAAAAATATCCACAAAATTTGGTACAATTGATAAATAATTAAGCTCAATATTATAATTAAAATTTGAAAAAATGTATCTATTTCTTTTATTTTGTAAAAAGTTAGAATCTGGATAACTTTTTTAAGTATTAACAGAAGAAGAGAATAAGAAGTCTTTATAGATTAAATTTAGTTTTCAAATAACTAATTTGTAGACTGAAAGTTAATTTTTGAATTATATTCGAATTAATTCTAAAGGATTTTTGTTTCAAAAATTAAAAAGGAAAAAATTAATTAATTTTTATTATTATTCAGAAATATTTTATTACGATTCAGAAAGATTTTATTATTATTTATGTTTAGGTATATTAGATTGTAAAATAATTATATTATTAATATTTTATTAATATATTATAATATAGAAGTATCAACTTTATCCTGGAAGTACAATAAAATAAACAATTAAAATAAGAAATAAAACTTTTTTAGAAAGCAGTTTATTTTAATATCCTATTTTTTAAAATAAAACTTTTTTTGCTCTGAAGATTTGATGAGATTTTTTTTTGTTTTAATTATAATTTATATTATAAACATTATATTTTTATATTAAACTACTTTTAAAAAATCATTCTATAAATTACGTTTAAAATATATTAATATAAAAAAGATCATTATATCGCACATTATTTATAATTTTTTTTTATTTCTTTATGAACACTTCTGTTTATTCTTCTTTAGTATAAATAATCCAATTTTTCGTTCTCTTTCTTCACCTATTCTCTTTTTCAATTTTCTTTCAGTTAAAATAAAGCCTTAATAAAAAATTATTCTCATATAACTTTTTCTTTTCATATGATTTTTTTACTGTAGATCTAAACCGTTAACCTTAATTATTATATATTAAATAAATATCTGTTTCATTTTAAACTTTAATACAGTGAAGTTATTATTTTCAGTTTAAAGTATGGAGTTAACATATTTGAAAGAGAGCTATGATTTTTATAAAGATATTATGTAATTTAAATAAGATTGTTTCTAGTAAAATATTATCTATGATATATATAAAAAGTCTTATTTTTATTTTAATAAATTTGTCTAGTCTACCTACTACTCCTCAATATAACAATATACCCTAATTCGATTGTAGGAAAGGTTCTACAAAAGAACCAAAGAATCAAAGAACCAAAGATAAAGCAAGAAAATAGAAAGTTTGGTGTAATAAGGTATAATAATGTGGTATATAATAAGGTAATAGATTCTACTTTTTGTTGTGATTGTTGTGAAAAGGAAGTCTCAATTTATATTATTTTTGAACTTCAATATGAATATGGGTTAAACTTTTGTTTGATATTTAAATATACAAATATTTTTAAAATAATGATATTGAATAAGATTGAGGGAATATTTTTATTTATTTATTTATACTAATATTATATAGAGATAAATAAAGTTAAAAAGTGAAGAAGAAAAGCAAAATGAATGTGTATTCTGGGAAAACACAGTTGACAGAGAAAGACTAACATGCTTCTATGCCGTAAAGCACATTCCAAGGACCAATACAAAACCATCACTCTCACCATTGTTGTCCAATTCCATTTCCAACTCTTACTTTAACTTTAACTCTCAATTCTTCATCACACACACTTCACTTCACATCACAACTCACATTTTCACTCTTACACCTCTAGTTTGGTGTTTACCTCTGTTCATTTCTAGTTTTTTTGTACCCTTTTGTGAGAATGTCCTCTTCAGTGCCCCCATGATGAAGAAGCTCTCAAAGGTGCAATCTTTCTCTTAATTGGATGCAAAAAAGCTGGTGGGCGTTTTGGGTTTTGACTCTTTACCTGGAAATTTGCTCCTCACCAGGTTTCTGAAGTCTGATTAGTGTTTTTTTTTCCTTGATTATTGCTTGATCATTGCCTTTGAACAATGTTGGCCTCGTTTAATCGTGCTAGAATTCTTCCACTGTTTCCAAAGCTAATTGCTATTTTCAATGCTGTATACTGCAGTATGTATGTGTATGCTATTTTTTTTGGAATGCATGTGGGGGCAGGAAAAAATGGGTTGAAGGGTATCTGTAGAGGTTGATGATTCATGCATCAGTGCTTTGTATCATTGGTTTTGGTAAATGGATCATTATTTAGTTCCTTTAAAGTTCCAGAGGGTTTTTAGATAAGGGAGTTAATCAATATATTTTTTTTCTTGAATAAATAAATGTTCTATTTCTAGTGAGTAAAGGGGAGATATAAAATTTGGTTCTGTTACTGCTGTATAGTATTTGGCTTTTTCATGCTGCACTAAATCACTTTCTAGATTTCCCCCCTTGTTACATTTCAAGTTAAATTGCAGTATTTGATTTAGAGTTGCTGATATGATACAAAAACATATATGGATTGGATGTTTTGCTAACTTTGTAAACGATTGCAGAATTATCAAAACATGGCCAATTTTGAGAATGACAAGCGGCCAATGCTGTCAGATACAGATGCACAACCATACGATGAATCATTGGATTCCAAGTTCCGAAGGATAGTAACCAGGACTCAAAGTGCTTCAATTTCTATTCCTATGAGTTCCTTGGAGTCATATGAGAAAGAAACTAGCTTTGTGGGACATACTGGTCCACTTCAGAGCAAGAGAAAAACACCCTTTACGCATATGAGTGGTCCATTATATGCTACCACTGGAACTGGAAATCGTTTGCAGAAGCATACTGTATCGGGAAACAAAGCAGATGAAAGAAAGACAGATAATTTTGCTACTCTCCATGGCTCAAGTTCAGATTACCAAAATAGTGACTATGATAGGAAAAATGAACACTTACTAAGGTCTGGACAACTGGGAATGTGCAATGATCCTTATTGTACTACTTGCCCTACTTACTTCAATGCTTCTCAACAAAGAAATCCAAAACCTTCAACTAGATGGGATCCAAAGGTTTCTGTCCTCATTCTAAAATAGACTATAATTTCAGTTGACTTCAATTATTTAGTGCGTAGACAAACATTTTACTTTAGATGCTTGTTTTCATGTTGTAGACCTTTATTCTGACAAAGATCAGGAATTCACTATGGTATAATAATAATTTGTAAATATTTGGTTTAATTGTACTAATGGAATTTTAAAGTAAGCTATTAATAGCAGACCTGTAGTTAAACAGGTCTATGTTAGGAAGAAGGAGATTAGGCCAGTAGCTAGCAAGGACCCAACTAACGTAGCACAAGAGTCAGTTTAGCTATTAGTGATAGTAATTATATGTTTGGGTCAGAATGAGAAGCAGTTGATATTTATATGAGGATAACAGATTAGGGGATTTGGTCGTTGCAGAATGTAAGGCTTATAGGAGAGTCTAGTGTCTGTCTGACTTCAGTGGAGCACTATTTCCTTGTTTTTGTTGCGAAGTCTGACATTGCTGGCTTCAATTCTAAGGGTGATGCTTATGTATTTGTTGGGCAGCATCACTTAATATCAATTTATTTTGAGATGACTTTGACATGGTATCAAATCCTATAGCCCATCTTGGTCAATTGCTTATTCTAATAGGCACCTATGGAGGGGGGTGTTAGGAAGTTTCACATTGTCTGTCTCAGTTCTTGGAGTGCTACCTATATATCTGTTGGCTAACTTAAAATTCAGTGGGTTTACTGTATTATTATCGTTAATCTTATTGTAACATTTTCCATTTCTTTTTGTAGACATTCGTCAATGACAATCACTTTCTCATAACCAAGTCTACTTTTGTTCATATTTTGAATGCAGTTCCATAATGCTCTTTATGGGGATGCCAAGAGTTTTGTGAGGAAACTCCTTTCTTTCTTCTATTCTCATGTTCCAGGAGTTATGAACCCTCACGCCAAAGTTGTACAAAAGTGGAACAAATTTTTGGCCATTTTTTGCTTAATTGGTATTTTTGTGGACCCATTGTTTTTCTTTTTACTCTATGTGGAGAAGGTACGATTCTTTTCTATCATTTAACTAGAAAGTGGAAATTTCTAGAAGTCACTTATCTTTCTATTTACAAATGTACTCTTCATTTTCCCTGTTCATTATGCAGGATAATAAATGCATTGTTATCAACTGGCCATTGACCACAACACTTGCTTTATTTAGATGCGTGAATGATTTTGTTTATTTCCTTAACATTCTTCTCCAGGTATCTTCTCATTAATTTCCTTTTCTTAAACCCTTTCTCCTACCCACTGATTTTTAATTTGTGCAAATCCTTTTCCTCACATAATGGTCAAACTCTGTCCTTGATGCCATGTTTTTATTAATTATATGTTCTTAGTTTTGAGAAGGTATATATTCTGATGCATGTAGTTCAGCATAATAACAGATTTTTAGTTTCGTATAAGCCAACTTAAAGGAAATTTATTCCATTCAAATAAGATGTTACTATCCCATTCTGCAAGTATGTCTACATTTTGTTTAGTTATCCACCCATAATTTCACTTAACCACGCTCCATTTAAAACAATTGCTCCATATAATCTATCATGTATAGAGCCTTGTTCCTACATTTTCCAAATCCAAGAGTATATTATTTGCTGATAAATAAACCGTAGTGTCATGATAGCCATGAGGAATCTAAAGAGATAAGCAGCAACGTGCTAACAATAAAAAATGGAGGAAAAGTCTCAGCTGATACCATATTGATCAAACAAAGGTTTTATATACAGCTGTAACAAACAGAAAATTATCTCAACTGATTGTTAGAACAGAAATGTGATAGAATTATCTATCTCTAATAATACTAGATGAAAAATAAAACTTTTTGAAATGATTAAAAAGCACAAATGCTAAATAGACTGGACTATATCCTTGTTGATAGTATAAAGTACTCACATGTGTCTTGTACTTTGTTTATTAGTTTAGTTCAAAAGGAAAACAAAGAAAAATAGCGTTGTCCTCAATCTTAAATATGGTTAAGTTTTTAGCCTAGTTGGCTTCGTTTTCAAAATTTAAAGCTTCAATAACTGTATGAAGTTTCCTGTTTACAGTTTAGGTTAGCTTATGTTTCTCGTGAGTCGAGGGTGGTTGGTGCTGGAGATTTAGTTGACCATCCAAAGAAAATTGCTCTTCATTACCTAAAGGGTTATTTTCTCATTGACTTATTTGTTGTATTTCCTCTTCCTCAGGTAATGTTCTTCCTGTTTTCCTTTTTCCCTTCGGAATTTGTTTCATTTTTCTTCTCTGAGCTTGCTTGTCTAGATTTAGTATATCAGACATCCATTGTAAATGCCAGAAAATTTTTATTTTGAATTACATGGTATTCTAGCCAAACATCCGAATATGAATATTTATTCATTTTTTCTCTCCTTTTCCTGGCAATCATCAAATTCTGTTTTCTAATCATCTCGTGAGATTTGCTTTTTCCAGATCTAAATTTTCAGTTGTCATACAAAAGGGAAAACACTAGGGTCCTCGATGTACTACTAGAGCCATTTTACTTATATTATCTGTTTAGAGTTATAGGGATTTTGTAAATAAAATTCTGGACTCAGCAAATTCAAGCATTAGGTTTTCCCTATGAATTTGAGGTTTCAATTCTCGCTTAAGATATAAATTATTATATGTTAAATAAGGGATATGGGTAAAATGCTATTAAGGCTTCTTTTTTTTTATAGTCATTGTAGTTACTGTTGGTTGTATTGGCATTGCTAACCTTTTACATTATACTACATTATGTATTCAGTCTTTTAAAGGAAAAAACATTTAAATATATAATATTAAGAAAAGATCAATATATATTTTAATTATTATAATGAATTGATACTTTATTTTAATAATCTTATTGGAGTTGACCAAAATGGTTTCTCCTTTCTCTGTATCTTTCTGAGGAATCATTTGTCACACATGCATGGCACTACAAAGGAAGAGTTTTCAATCTGCGAAACAAGATAAAGCTTTTATGAGCTTGTGTACCTCACCAAATTCCTTGACATATGTAGTAAAATATGTGCAGATAATGTTATTATTTGTCCTACCAAATTCCTTGGAGGGAGCAAATTATGCCAAGAATCTTCTGCGTGCAGCGATACTAGTGCAATATTTTCCAAAGTTATTCAGGTTTCTGCCGCTGCTGATAGGCCAATCTCCAACAGGATTCATATTTGAGTCAGCCTGGGCAAATTTTATCATAAATCTTCTCATTTTTATGCTTGCTAGTCATGTTGTTGGCTCTTGCTGGTACCTCTTCGGTCTTCAGGTGAAGGACATAACATTGAACTTGTTTTTTTTTTCCTTAAATATTGAATTTTGTCCTCAATATATCATAAAGTCCATTAAATTCTCTCCTTTCGTTGGAGAGTAGCATAGGCTACAAATTGCATGCCTGCCCTCAAACCATGATAAGAGCAAAAGGAAATGGCAGAAGAAATAAAACTCGACCCACTTAAATGCATATTTCAATGTGGTTGTGTATGATATAAAATAATAATAATAGTAATTATTATTATTATTATTATTATTGTTATTGTATGCTATGAGATTTATCAACACATGATGCGCTTTATCAATATGCATATGACATCCTTCTATTGTTATTGCTATATCTGAAATGAAATTGTTCTACAAAATATATCTTGTCTCCCAGGATGCTTTAAAGATGCCGGTTCACTTAGAATCAGGAATTTAATTTAGTAAATGAAAGTTAGCATTCAATTTACTTTCTGCTTTTCTTATTCTTTCTTCTTCCAGAGGGTTAATCAGTGTTTGCGGAATGCCTGCCATAGTTCTAATATAGATGGATGCATGAAGTTCATTGATTGTGGACGTGGCCATACTGATTTCGCACCAGATGAGTGGATCAACAATACTAATGCTGTTGCTTGTTTGACTAAAGAGGGTTTCACTTATGGGATCTATGAGAATGCTTTACCACTTACTATAGAAACTAACATAGTCAACAAATACGTGTATTCTCTTTTTTGGGGATTCCAGGTCTGCATCTCTCTCTCTCTTCTGTAGCAATTATACAAAAGTTGAACTCCTTGCTAAATAGGTCACAGAAACTCTAATTTGTACTAACACTCCTAAATACTAAAGCAGCCACATCAATGATTTTATATCTAATCTAACAGTTATGACCTGGATGTTCTTGATACAGCAAATCAGTACTCTGGCTGGTAATCTAGTTCCTAGCTATTTTGTGTGGGAAGTCCTTTTTACTATGGCCATCATAGGATCAGGACTCTTACTTTTTGCAATTCTCATTGGTAACATACAGAACTTTCTACAGGCTCTTGGACGGAGGTACAACTTACCTAATGCTGCTAGATTAATATTTGACGGTCTAGTTCTAATGCTTTTATTATTGCAATATGCTTGATGTGCTTTCTTTTTATTCCTTTTACAGGAAGCTCGAAATGCAACTTAGAGGCCGTGATGTTGAGCAATGGATGAGCCATCGGCGATTACCCGAAGATCTAAGAAGGTATAACTTGAGAATAATACAAAAGAATTAGAATAAATTTGAGAGTAAATTTCCCTCCCTTGGGATCTCATATTTATAATAACTTTGGATACATCAAATACAATGTATGAAAGGGAAGAGAAGAGGATATGAAGAGATATATCTAGGAACTAGGTACAACACAAAGCACCCAACACCTTTGCAATAAAATCTATTCAAGACTATTTATTTTTATAGTACAAAATTTTCTCATTCTTATTATGAATTATGTCAGCATTGCCAGAAGGTGTATTTGTCAATTATTTATGTCACTGCGTGGTTGTTAATTCTCCATCCCCTCCCAGAACACCAATTATTGAAATGTAACGTTTCTATTGCACTTTAGCAGTTTATTTTTCAAAGATACAAATGCTCTTTTACCTGCCAAAGTTAAGTTAGCAGGTTCTGAAGGATTTCAAAGAGAGGCAATGGAAATTTGGAATTTTTTGCATCTGTCTGTATCTGTCCTTAATATGTGTTTATTAGATATGATTAGTCATTCTGTACATTTAGTAGTACACGTAATCTTGCAGAATATGTTGGGTATCCTGTTGATTTATGTGGTGATTTACACAATCAATCAATATAGCATAAAAGGAGAACATGGTTTATAAATTCTACCAAGTGGTAACTTTTGACACTAGTGTCTCCCCAAAATTTTGACATATCACAGTTTTCCTGTGCCATGTTGCCTAATAAATTATTCCAAAAATATGATAAGTTTGAAATTCTATTCTTGTCTTGTTACAAACAATTCAAAATTTGAATTCATTAGTATCTTATTGTCAGAAAGAACTCATTAACATCTTATTACTTAATGTAGATTTAAATTTTAAATAATTTATAATTTTGACTTAATATCTTTCTGATGGAAATAATTCATTAATATATTAATACATAATTCAAATTTTTAAATATCAAATTCCTTTTCTATATAACTCAGTGCATCACATGAATTAAATCTAGTCTGCAAATATGAGAAGCCACCAATTTTCCCATAGTATTACGTGTCTATAAGCTTCAATGCTGAGAAAATAGTATGCACTACTTTCATTTTTATTTAGGTATCATGTATCATGAGACTTGAAATTATGGATCATATCTTGTGTGCAACTACTCGATAATATGTATGTCATGCAGGAGAGTAAGACAGGCTGAACGGTATAATTGGGCCGCAACAAGGGGGGTGAATGAAGAAATGCTTATGGAGAATTTGCCAGAAGATCTGCAGAGAGACATAAGACGTCATCTCTTCAAATTTGTTAAGAAAGTATGTGCACCTGTCTTAAATGAGTAGTAACTACTCTAATTTATCATGCTTACACTTCAAGTGTATTTTATATTTTGAGGTTTAATGTAATGCAAGCTTCACAATGTCAGTCAATGATTTATTCAAATTTTAGCTTTCATTAGGTCTGTACTTGTAAGCTGCTAGTTCTGGATAAAAGTTTAAATTGAAAGCCAGTTTAAGGGAGAAGTTTTATGCATCTTCATCATGAAACTAAAACCATGAATACCAAAAGCCAAAAGCACGTCAAACAACTCTAAGTTCATTATAATGATGGTTTTAGTTTCTTTTAGATTGTGTACCAATTTGGATCCATAATCTGAGGATCTGAATTATCTGCAGATTCGGATTTTTGCTCTGATGGATGAGCCTATATTAGATGCCATTTGTGAGAGACTAAGACAAAAGACACACATCAAAGGAAGTAGAATTCTAAGTCATGGTGGGCTGGTAGAAAAGATGGTATTCGTGGTGCGTGGCAAATTGGAGAGCATTGGAGAAGATGGAACCAGAATTCCTCTATCTGAAGGGGATGCTTGTGGTGAGGAACTTCTGACATGGTATCTTGAACATTCTTCAGTCAGCACAGGTATATCAATAAGCTATGACAATCAAAAACCTGCCTGTACTAAATAAGAAACAGAATGGTTCAACAATTTGATCTCTCTTGCAGATGGTAGAAAAGTAAGGCTTCCCGGACAGAGATTGGTTAGCAACAGGACAGTAAGGTGCTTAACAAATGTGGAGTCATTTTCACTCTCTGCGTCAGACCTTGAAGAAGTCACAATTCTCTTCACAAGATTCTTACGGAGTCCATGCGTTCAAGGAGCCCTAAGGTCCATCAATCCCTTGTCTTTTTCTATCTATATGGATTTATGGTTCAACTTAATCTTCTTAACATTTTATGACTAACAAAAATGAATATAACCAAACCAGTTATGATAAATGCACACGTTTCATACTCACAAATCCCTCACACATTACATGTTAGTTCTGTTATAATTCTTTTCTGTTCTCTTCAATTTTTTTCTTATTTTGCCCCCAACAAAATTTTGTTTCAATTTAATTTGTGTCCTTGATAACTAATGATGTGACTAACAAACTTTGGAAAACAGACTTAATGTTTTCTAAAGAACACAGACTAGAATGAAAATTTTCCAATATAAGAAAGGACCTTTCCAAAGTTTACAACTGAAATACTTACATTAAGGACTAAATAAAACAATTTTCTTATAAGAACCAAAACAGGAGAAAAGAGTTTAAGATGGCTAAGCAAAACACTCTTGTAGAGTTAAAAAAGTCATTTAAACCACATGCAGCAAGTAGTAACATCAAGCAAGTTTGTGATTTTCACCATAGAAGGTTCTATTTCTGTTTTCAAGTCCATGACTTTCTTAATCATTTGATAATTGTGTTACATTAGGTATGAGTCACCTTATTGGAGATCCCTTGCTGCAACCCGCATTCAAGTTGCATGGAGATACAGGAAGAAACGTCTAAGTCGTATAAATTCCTCACCATCAGATTGAACATTGAGGTTTTGGGTCGCACTTTTATATTTGATTTCATGGAGCTTTTATGATCTCCAACCCAATATAGTAGTTTCTCTAGGCTGTTATCACATGCAGGGCTTCCATTTTTCCTTAGAACAACAAAATTGTAAATTAATTTCACCTCCAAGTTTATTGTGTATACACTCAATACATTGTATTTTGAAAAAGAGAAATGTGTTAGTCACATCCCCAATTAGGGGAGTTTGTAATTACTGTGATTTTTTCATGACAGCAACAACAGTTAGAATTGAGAGATGATTAGTCATGCTGTCAGTTACTTACTATCAGTTAGTTAAGAAGATGTAACTGTGATAAGGAGAAGGAACCATTCATTAAGGATGATTAACTAAGGTTAAGGTTGTTCTTTTTAAAGTCAACACACTATTTATGAAGTAACTAAAATTATCCTTTTTAATTGGTTAATTTTTTTTTTTGTAAACTACAAAATCATGAGAGAATTGTTAAATTGTATTTGAGACTCATATTTTTGAATAAATTTTGATCAATAAAAAATGTGTTCAGACCAATATTATAATATATTCCTAACTCTTTCTTGTTTACATATTTATTTAAAAATTAAATAGTATCAAACACGATCACCCTTTCATATAATTAAATATGCATTCATCTGATAAATAACAAACATTAATAATTAAAGCTAAAATTGGTATAGGAAGGAAATGGAAATAAAAGAAAAAAATAAAATGATCTTTTAATTATTTTTTAAAAAATTGTAAATTATAAGGTAACTTGTGTAAGCGATCTAGGCATTAACTAATTCAGTCTCCATTGGTCAGGCATACATACTAAGTGTTTCACGACAAAGCTTTGCACCAATAATCCATAAGGATTACTATATTTTTAAATTTCAAATCACGATACTTTATTATTATTATTATTTTTAGTTCTTATTCTTATTTATAGTTAGTTTAATGTTGAAAATAATTAAAATATTAATCAGCTCAATTGAAATAAAAAATATTTTAAATTTAGATAGTTAAAAAATATATACTGTTTAATTTAATTATTTCAAGTAATACTTTACTTTTTAACCCTTTTTTTTTATTAAGAATAAATACAACTTGCTTATGATTGATTTTTTACATATTAATTTTGATAAAATATTTTTTAATAATTGTAAAATAAATTATTTTCTAATATATCATAAATGGATATTTTATCTCTAAAAGAAAAAGTAAGAAAATATATTTTCTATTTTCTGTAATTACTAATTAAAATATATTAAAATTATGTGTAATATTAAAAAATGTGATTTTTCTTTTTTTGTTTTGTATAATTTAAAGATAATATATTTTTATTTATTTATAATGTATTACTTTATTTAATCACTAATTATTCTTTATGTATTAAATAGTAAATTTCTAATTATAAATAAAAAAATATATAGAAATATTTAAGTTAATTGTTCTATATAAATTTTTATTTAAATATAAATAAAAAATATTTAAGTTAATTATTCTATATAAATTTTACATCGTGTAAAATAGAAAAAAGAAGAATCATATTTTTTTATATTACATGTAATTTTAATATATTAATTCTAAAGTGCTAAAATATATTTTATTATTATTTTCTTTAGACATAAAATCTATGATTATGATATATGAAAAATATTTTAATGTTATAATATAAAATAAATATATAAAAAATAATTTATAATTTTTGGGTAAAATATACTTATTTAAAATTGAACACAATATTTAAAGCAAATTTTTAAATGAAAAAGATAAATATAATATATTTGTATATATGTGATTGTCTTATTTATATTAAATAATAAATATATTACTTGATTAAATTATATGCCTAAAAATATAATCATACTTGAAATATATTTTATTGTATTAGTTGTATTAATTAATATTTTCATTTTTAACATAAAGCTTAGTTAATAAAAAATCTGTTAAAAATCTTAGAAACTTAAGAGTTATTAAAAATGTATTTAAATATAATAATAATAGTAATAATAATAATAATCTTAGTAATGTCTTATGATAAACATTTTTAAATTTCTGACACAGATTAAGAATAATTTAAAGTGAGTGATACATTAGATAAATTTACTTTTTTTATTAATAAAGGCATTATTTTTATCTTCTGTAAATACAAACACTAGTGTGATTTACTTGAAAATAAATAATATTTCATTAAAAACTTAAGACAATTAATAAAGTTAAAAGGATAAGTGAAGCTGACAACAACTTGTGTTCTTCTATGTTACTTCCATCAAATCCTTAGAGAGAACAAAACAAAGTTAGACAAATAGAAAACTGATAAAGTAACCAAAGCCTTTTATATTGTGTTTTTAAATTCAAAACAATTCACACTAATGCTGCAAGTTTGAACAGATCATCTCACTGTCAGCATTCCAACTCCCTTTCATTATCCTCACAATCTCATGTCACAACTGACATTTTCAAGCTCTTCAACTCTCATCTCCAATGCAAGGGTTGCTATTTTACTTTATCAGAGCTATCTTTTATTCACACTTCAAGTTTTCAAAACTTAAAAAAAATAATTTTTATTCATTTGACTCAACGTGTCATTGAATATCTAAAATCTTCAATTTTATGGTATATTAAATGCATGCTGTAATGTAAACTTGACGGGATCAAGGTGTTGACTTTTCACTTAGAAAGCTTCAAACTGTTATTACCATTGTTTTTGGCTGCAACTTTGTTGTTTTACATTTTAGAAAACTTATCATTTTCCTTTTAGAATTAAGTACTTCATATATTCACTCTTAACATTCTCAAACATTTTTAGTTTGATAAATTTGTGTTCTATAGTTTTGAATAGGTGAGTTCATCATCAGGAAAAATGTGTTAGCAGTAAATTTTGAGAAATGGTTCAAGAAACTTAGTTCCCTTATGTTGCATTAAAATCTATCTGTCTTTATCAAAGTTGTATAGTATTTAGCTTTCTGAAACTGAAGTAGTTATAGAATGTTTTATACTTTACATTCTCTTTAAAGTTTCAGACTGAATTGCATTATTAGATTTTAAAATTGTTAGTTAATAATACATATTCTGAATGTAAAAGAAGTTACAGAATTGTCAAGGAATCATGGCTAACTTTGAAAACGCTGAGCTGCAGAAGATACCAGAAGAAACAGATGCACAACCATATCATGAAACTTTGCATTCTAAATTCCAAAGGCTTTTATCAGGAAAACAAAGTGCATCAGTTTCTATTCCCATGGAGTCATATGAGAGAGAAATTAGTCTCGTGGGGGATAGTGGTTCATTATATGCTACACCAGAAACTGATAATCTTATGCAGCATAGTATAGTTGTAACAGGAAACAAAACAGATGAGAGTAAGATAGATGAAGTTTCTACTTTCGACAGCACGGTTTCAAAGTACTGGAATAGAAGCTATGATAGCATAAATGAACATTTACTGCGATCTGGGAAACTGGGAGTTTGTAATGATCCTTATTGTACTACTTGTCCTACTTACTTCAAGTCTTCTCAGCTAAGTAATCCAAAAGCTTGTAATATACCTGATCCGAAGGTGTTTGTCTTCTTCCTATGATAAATTATTGTTTCAATTGCCTTTGATTACATGCTACATAGTCAAAAATATTGTTCTAGATATTGGTCTTGGTGCTTTATATCTCACTTTTTTACCTTGCTTTGTGTTCATTACTAAGAATCCACACTTTCACTAGTATAATCTTAACAAAGTTTGAAGTTCTTCGGAGCATTTCATTCACTTTGCTGCTAAAACTTACTGTTGTTGTCTTTGTCATTTTTCAATTTGAGAGTCAATAAAAGTACTGTCAATTAACGATTTCATGATGTTTTTATCATTACACTTTATCTTATTGCAAACTTTTCCATTTGCTTTTGTAGACATTTATCATTTGCTATCACTTTCTCATTACCAATAGTACTTCAGTTTTCAATGTTTACAGTTTCAGAATGCTCTTCATGGGGATGCCAAAGGATTCACTAGAAAACTTTTTTCTGTATCTTCATCCTTTGTTCCTGGAGTTATGAATCCTCACTCTAAATTCATACAACAATGGAACAAGGTTCTTGCAAGTTTTTGCTTGATTGCAATTTTTGTGGATCCATTATTCTTCTTCTTATTGTATGTTCGGCAGGTATGAGTTATATAGTTATTTTCCTTTTATTTAGTTACACAAATTTTGTAAGTTCTAATGACATATCTTTCCCTGCAACTGCGATAATTAATTTTGCATTTCTCCGGTGCAGGATCATAATTGTATAGTTATCAACTGGAAATGGACAAAAGCACTTGTTATAGTTAGAAGCATGAATGACTTCATATATTTGCTTCACATTCTTCTCCAGGTAACTTCCCAATAACCTTCTTCTTAGAAGTCTCCCCTCTCATTCCCCCTTCTCTAACTTCTGCACATCCATATATTCATAGAATAACAGTTTTTTAGTTAGAAAAACACTTTCTATTAGTCAATTTTATTGACTTTGCACAAATGAATATTCTCATAAATGTGTTAGAAGAGTTTTCTAGTGCCATTCCAACAGGCTATGTTGTAGATTTCACATTAGCTAGAGATAAGGTCAATTCTTGATATATAAGTAGGGGTAATCCTCACCTTATAAGTTAGTTTTGTAAGGATGAATTAGGCTTAAACTTACTTTTTAATAGTCTTTAGGCTCATAAAAGCCAACGCAAATGGATAACTGTAATATTCAAGGGAATTTTTGCTATTCCTTTCTGCTAGTACTCATCACTCTCATTACAACCAACCTTACTTTGAAACAATTATTAATCTATAATTGCAGATGTCCTTCCAATATACAAACTGTACAGTATTTATTTATTTTGTCAACCAACTTATAAAGAATGGACTGGAATAGAACTATTATATTAGGACTTTCTCAGTTTTTTACCAGGTATCACAATAATTATTTAGTTTGCTTCCTTTCCAAAATTTAAGGCTAAATAACTCTACCAAGTTGCCTTGTCACAGTTTAGGTTGGCTTTTGTTTCTCCTGAGTCGAGGGTGGTTGGTGCTGGAGATTTAGTTGATCATCCAAAGAAAATTGCACTTCATTACCTGAAGGGTTATTTTCTTATTGACTTGTTTGTTGTATTTCCTCTTCCTCAGGTAATTTCTTCCCATTTACATTCTTCCTCAAGGATATTTTTTTTCTTATTTCCACTGAGTTTTCTCCTTGGAACTTACTACTTAAGTAGCTAAATGTGTTTACCTCCCAATTCCTGATTATGAAATATGCCAGCCTAACAATTTGAACATGAATTCCTTTTATATTTGCTCTCAAGTTCCTGGACATTTTCAGTTTTGAAACTGTAAATTTTCTACTCATCTTGTACATTGTATGTTTTTGTCACAATTCAATTATCAGTTGTCTTGTGTATTTTGAGGTTTCAATTTCTATATTTGTGTGTTTTGAGATATAATTTATTGTGTTATGATATGTTTCTTCTATAAGGCACACATGAGAAAAGTTGTATACTATGACAGAATCTACAGAAATTACTGTTAAAAACTTATAGCTATAACACGCACACACTTGAATAACTTTTATCTCTCTTAAAATATATCCAGATAATGTTATTGTCTGTCCTACCAAAATCCTTGAGGGGAGCAAACTATGCTAAGAATGTTCTGCGTGCAGCGATCCTAGTGCAGTATATTCCCAGATTATTCAGATTTCTGCCTATGCTGTTCGGTCAGTCTCCAGCAGGATTCATATTTGAGTCAGCATGGGCAAATTTCATTATAAATCTTGTCATTTTCATGCTAGCTAGCCATGTTGTTGGCTCTTGCTGGTACCTATTTGCTCTACAGGTGAGTAAAATTGGCTTTGATGCTTACTTCAAAAATACCAATTTCTTCCTCACTAAAACTTCCTATTGCACCAATATTTTTTTTACTAGTATCGGATACTAATTGTTTGCCTGCCATCAAATCCTGTTAAGAACAGAAAGAGAAAGAGTAAGAAATTGCACTTGATTGATTTATATGAATCCAAATTTCCATGTTTTTGTAGTATAACAATATATAGTGAGATTTCTAGGCAGAATGAACTGCATTCTCAATATGATATTAGTATGTCCTGGTAAAGTAAATTTTTTCTTTGTAGATATGATTTTAGTCTTGGCAATAAAATTCAATTATCAAAGTAGTTATGCTTCCTTGGATACTTTGAAGATGAGTGATTCAATGGAGGTAACATTTAACTTGCTGAGGTTCTTCTTTTCTCTTTCTCTCTCCCTTCTTTCAGAGGGTTAATCAATGTTTTCGAAATGCGTGCCATAGTTCTAACATCCCTGGATGCCTGAAATTCATTGATTGTGGACATAGCCATGTTGAACACAATCAGCTTGACTTATCATCAAACCAGTGGAACAACTATGCAGATGCTATTGCATGTTGGAATTCCTCTTCCACTGGCTCTTTTGCTTATGGGATTTATAACAATGCTGTACCTCTTACTACACAAACAGAAATGGTCACCAAATACATATATGCTCTATTTTGGGGATTACAGGTATGCAATCACCAAATTCGTTCTTTATTGTTTGTTCTTTTAGTAGTAATCTTGTACACAATATATAGAGTGGATCAAATGATACTGGTGAAAAATTTGATGCTCCTACACCAACTTAACAACTCAATGTAGAAATTTTAAATGCATAAAAATGGTTTACTAACTCAAGATCAAGTCATTTGTCAAGGTCCAACTAGTACCAACACTCTTCAAACTAAAACTAGTGAATGCATATGAATGGTTGAATATGTCTAGCAAATATACCCAATTTGATCTTTATGCAGCAAATAAGTACTCTGGCTGGTAACCAAACACCAAGCGATTTTGTGTACGAAACCCTTTTCACTGTGGCCATCATAGGATTGGGACTTCTGCTTTTTGCGCTTCTCATTGGAAACATACAGAACTTTCTTCAAGGTCTTGGAAGGAGGTAGAACTTATCTAATACTGCAAGTTTTAAGCAAATTTTGATGGTCAAGTGCTAATGTGTTTGGTGTTGTAACATGCCTGATTTTTATTTTTTTTCCTTCATTCTCTTTTATAGGAGGCTAGAAATGCAACTTAGACGCGGTGATGTTGAGCAATGGATGAGTCATCGGCGCTTGCCAGAATTCCTCAGAAGGTACCATTTTTTTCATGAATCATGTCAACATTATCAATGGATGGAGTATTTGTCTATTTCTTGATTCAAGTCATTGGTTGTTAATTCTCACCCCTCCCACAACTCCCTTCTTGTCAATCTGATGATCCAAAATCTGAGGTGTTAAAAACCAACTGAAAAATGTCACAATTGTATGATATAGAATGTCTATAGGCCAAAATTTCAGATAGTGTATGTCTACTTTCGTTATTTTATCTAGATATTTATGTCATGAAATGATGGATCAAACGAAAGTAAAAGTGATATATAAGATATGTTTGTCACGCAGGAGAGTACGAGAGGCTGAAAGGTATAGTTGGACTGCAACAAGAGGGGTGAATGAAGCAACGCTAATGGAGAATTTTCCAGAAGACCTCCAAGTGGATATAAGACGCCATCTCTTCAAATTTGTTAAGAAAGTAAGCACGAAAATATCTGTGGCATAGATGACTAGTTATGATTACCCTAATTTTATCATGCTTACACCTTGAATGGTTTGCAATATGTAGTTTAGAGCTTGATTAAACTTCATGATTTTTTCCTTTAACGTTATGTTATGTTTCATGTGATGACATATGATTGCTGAAATCTGGGATATTAACTTAGTTGAGATGTCAAATTTCATAGTAATTTTTAACATGAGCTTTATAAAAATAAATAAATAAACTTCATGATCTCATCTACTCTCTTCTCTTCCATTTTAAATATTTTGTTTTGCTGAATTTGGTCTCTACTTGTAACCAACTATAATTGAACGCAAGTTTAAATATAAAGACAATTTTGAAGGAAAAACATCATGCATCCTCACTATGAATCCATGTATTAAGGCCTAACTGTGTAAAACAATCACTGAAGTTTTTGAATATGGTTTAGTTTACTTTACTACTCTCCCAATTTGTAACCATGACATGAGGATCTAAAATTCTTCAGGTTCGAATATTTGCTCTGATGGATGAACCTGTCTTAGATGCCGTTTGTGAGAGACTAAGACAAACTACATACATAAAAGGAAGTAGAATTTTGAGTCATGGTAGTGTGGTAGGGAAGATGGTATTCGTGGTGCGTGGTAAATTGGAGAGCATTGGAGAAGATGGAACTAGAATTCCTTTATCTGAAGGAGATGTGTGTGGTGAAGAACTCTTGACATGGTATCTAGAGCATTCTTCTGTCAGTGCAGGTATAACAATACCTTCTTTCTTTTTGGTTCTTCATAGACTATTCTGTTGGAGACATGTTGTAGCATTACTTGATGCAGTGGTACTAAGCTTGATGACTGAACATTCTGATAAACATTTTCAAATGTTAAAAGTTCTATGTGTCATACTATTTTCATTTCTGTCTGTGCAAACAAGAAACTTCATCATATCTCGAAGAAAATTTATTGATTAGTATAGAGTGTAGAGGACAAATATTTATTTAAGAAAGTGACATTTATTACACTTGAAGCTATCATTATCTTCTTGTATTAACACATTCTAAATCAGAGGTCAAAAGTAATAGACTTATGACAGCATAGTTCATCAATTTGATTACTCCTGCAGATGGCAGAAGAGTAAGGCTTCCAGGACAGAAATTGCTTAGCAACAGAACAGTAAGATGCTTAACAAATGTGGAAGTACTTACACTCCGAGCAGAAAACCTTGAAGAAGTCACAATCCTTTTCACAAGATTCTTGCGCAGTTTGCGTGTTCAAGGAGCCTTAAGGTCATTCCCTTCTCCATATTTGCGATTCAGCATTGTCTTCTCAACTTATGACTTGAACAAAATGAAAGTTAACTAATGATAATAGGCAAAAAAAACACAGCTTTAACCTCACAAAGAAACTGATCTAGGATAATGGTTTATGTCCCCTTACCACTTAACTTTTGTTTTCAGAACTATTAGTACATTATGTGTATTATATATTCTTAGCTCTGGCTTAATGTGTTTGTACAAACATACGATTCTTTTGAAATCCATGATATGAATTGATAATTGTGTTATTTTAGGTATGAATCACCCTATTGGAGATCCCTTGCAGCAATCCGCATTCAGGTTGCATGGAGATACAGAAAGAAAAGACTAAGTCATGCTGATTCAAACTTTCAAAATAAACATTGAGATTATGTGTACATTATATGGAGAACAGTGGGAAACTAGAGATGTGAATAAATGATAAATAAGATAACATGATTTTTTAACTATGTGATGTGATCTTATCTATTTATAATAGAATACCAGATAAGTGATGAACAACAATAGAACATTCTTATTCTAAACCATTCCTTACACATGGTTTATATTCATTGAAACATCAATCTCTTTGTAGCAGTAGAAATAATTCAAGTCACAAATAATAAATTTGTATCTTGACTAGAATTTCTTAAACCAATTAGCATTCATCTTGTACAGTGTTGTTTTGCAGTGTCGACTAAGTCAAAACAATGATTGAATTCAATGGATGGAAAAACATTAGTTATAATTTGATGGATTTGGATATCTTTTCACCAAAACTGACTTGTTCAGAACGGTTTGCAGTTTCAAATGTAGAAATTGATCCAAATCTACGAATATATGGTAAAAGAATAATAATATGTTTAACATATATATGAATGAGTTAGAAGAAGAGTTAACTTTGTAATGTGAATTTTACAATATTATTGTTAAAAGGAAAAAAAATGTTATAACAAAATAGAATATTATTAAAACCCTAAATAAAACAGAAGAATTAATATTGTATATATGTTTTCAGAAGATTTCTTAAACTTATAAGAGGTAGATCTATGGGTTAGACAATAAGATTGTAAAACTAATCTTAAACAAAAACTACAAAAATTGGTTTGATTTGATTCATAAATTTTTAAATGTTCAAATCAAACCAGACCAAATTGCATATAATTTTTATGTTCCTTTTCCATGTATTCTTAATTAAAAACTAATCTAAACCGCAATTCTAACCACCCTTTTTGGATTGCCAATATGACAATTTTTTCTTCTTTACAGGAATTTTTTATGACAAGACCACAGTTTTGTTTTTTATTTTTTTCTAATAAACCTCTTTGACTTTTAATTTACTGTTTTAATTTTGGTTTCCTAAACCAAATTCTCAAGTAACTTTTTTTTGTTTTTCATTTGAAATAATGGGAATGGGAAAATTTTTGAAAAAATATATATAAAAAGTAATGAACTTAAAATAAATATTTTGAAAAAGTTAATTATATTTAGTATGTGTAGAGGATATAATTATTAATAAAAGTTAAAAATTACATAAATAAATAGTTATAAATAGATATATTGTAAAGAAATATAAATTATTTAAATAAGAACAATTTTATGAAAAAAATTAGGTAAAAAAAATACTTTTGAAAAATAATTTTGACACAAATTATGTAGTTTATTTTTAGAAAAATAAAGTTTGAATTTTAATATATTATTTTAATGTACAAAATATTGTATTTTGACAAATAATTTTGAGAAAATTGTAACATGCATGTAGTATTTGTTTAGCAAAATGAGTTTCAAATTTTAATATATTATTTAGAGTACAAAATATTGGGATTTTAAATTTTTTTTTTTTGAGAATTCTAACAAATTATATAGTAATTTTTTTAGTAAAATGAATTTTAATTTTTAATAAATTATTTAATGTATAAAATGTTGTGATATACAAATTTTAAAGATTTGTAAATGTAAAATAATTATGCATGTTTAATTAATTAATAATAATATTTAAATATTTTGTTAGTTTATATTTCTTTACAATATTTATTTATAACTATTTTACGTAATTTTTAACTTGTCTTAATAATTATATCCTACACACATACTAAATATAATTCATTTTTTAAATTATTTCTTTTAAATTCATTACTTTTTATATTTTTTTTCAAAAATTTCCCCATTCGTATTATTTTAAATGAAAAATTCACTTGAAAATTTGATTTAAGTAACCGAATTCAAAACATGGTTATTTCAGAAATTAAAAGCCAAAAAAATTATTGAAAAAAATAAAAAAACAAAACTGTGCTACTGACGTAAAAATTTCTCTTTACACATCTTTTCATGTTGATTCAAGGAAAAAAAATACTTAAACATCAATATTCTTGGTACCTTCATGGTTTAATTTGTAAGTATCTTCTCTATTATACCAACCATTAAGTTTAGTTCTCAATTTTTGGTAAGCATCTACATTTATGAAAACTGTAGTTAAACACTTTGCATGAATCAAATCAGTAAGAGAAAAACTAAAAGGAGAAACCAAAATATAGTTCTGAGGTGTGGATCATATTCATGACCTTTACTGTAAGAAATTATAGGTATTACATAGTTGTCACTTACTTTTTTAAGGGAAACAATTTTACTTGTTTTTATTCTTAAAAAATCTTAATCATGAAAAAAAAATGTTAATAATTTTGCAAAAAGGAAAATGGATAAGAGAGAATAAATTTTTTCAATGTGTGGACATACTGGTAATTTAAATGAAAACATGTCTCATTCTCAGTTTTGGCAATTGCTTGCTGTACCTCGCATCCCTACAATATTTTAAAATGATCATTTTATCCTTTTTTAAAGTAATTTTTGAGTTATCTGTTTTGGAATTTTTTCAGAATAAACTTTCTAAAATTTTTGAAATATATTTTAGAAAATATTTTCCAGAACAGAATTTTGGAAAAAATTTCCAAAATGCGTAAAATACATTTCATAATAAGTAATGAAGTCAATTTTATGAAGGATAAAATAATTATTTTAAAAAATATGGAGGTGCTGAAAAAAAAAAGCCCAACTATGTAAAACCTTTGCATCATGTTGAATAATGTGGACAAAACACGCACCGTCATAGACACTGCTATTCAAACACCCCTATTTTATTCTTCACACTGGTGCACTTATAAAAATGTATTTAGTATTGTAAAAGAATAAACATGAAGAAAAAAGTAATTTATTTTTCCAATATTCAAGGGATTTTTTTTATTAAAAGCACAAACATATATTTTAAACATATTTCATTAAATTAAAACTAGATATCGAAATCATATGAATTTTCAAAATATCAAATCTTGAAAATTGTGATTTTTATAAATAACTACATTCGATTCGATGTTGTTAAAATTATATATAAAAGTTTTATTTTAAATTATAAAATAATATATTATATTTTAATTAAAATCTTTAATTTATTGTATAAAAATAAGTCCATAAAATAATTTTGTTTAAGGATGTTGTGGGTAAAAATATGAAAGGATATTATGTCACTGTTATGAGCACGTGTTTGACTTAGTTATTGTTTGGTTATTAATTTAAGTGACATGGATGGAACCATTCTTCCAGCTTTCTTCCTTTCTTAAATTAAATTAAGACATTCTTATCATTTTGCAGGCCTTCCAACTACCCAGTATTATATATATATATACACATATAAATGGATCAATTCAACTTAAAAAATTAAGTCAAACTTTTTTTAATAATTAGGTTAAAGCTAATCCAATTTTTTAAGAGTTGCACAATTAATTCCATAATTATTATTTTATTGTTCTATTAAATAAATGTACATTTTTAAAGAAAATATAGATTATTTAAAAAATTATTGTAAAAAATATAATATAAAATTACAATTTTAACTATAATCTATAACTTTATCTAACTCATATAAATATAATTCAACTTAACTTTGAGATTTATTTATTTAATTGGAGAATAAATTTATCTAAACCTAGCATAATTCAATCTAACACAACTCAACCTATGTAAATCTATATTTATGTTTTGATAAGTGACGTTACCTTACATTGTTAGACTATAAGATTTTGCTTTTTAAATTTAATTTAAACATCAACTATTATATATGCTAAAGTAGTTAATTTTATGTTTAGAAATTATATGTATGTACAAAATTTATACGATTAAGGTATGGAACATTAAACTCCTATCATTTTCAATCATATATATTTGGTGGTAATTACTTAAAAATAAATATTGAGATATTGACCAGTTCTCAAATATTGATAATCCACACATATACTGTAGTTTATTACACGTAATGCATGACAAAAATGTTTATTTCATATAATTAAATTTATCATAAATAAAGAAATTTAAATATAAATTATATTAAGTTAAATATTTTAAATTTAAAATGAAAATGCATACTAAAATATCTAACTATTAATAATTTTTTGAAAAACACTAAATAATTTAAAATAAAATAAAATAGATTAAAAAAATAAAAAGAAGAATCCTAAAATTTCCTCGTCCAAAGAAAACTTCAAAAGCTACTCTTCGAGCAATTAACATTGTAAAATAACTACATTATGATCTAAAACAACTTTATCACGTAACACTTGTAACCTGTAACATTTTTATTACATTAAAAAATATATAATCATATGATTTTATTATTTTTATAAATAAATAACTAAAAATTAATAATATATATATATATATATAGTATTAAAAAAAGTTATATAGTTGCTATTTTTAGAAAGATAAATTATTTAATTATTTTGAAATAAAAAAATTATTCAACTATTTATTTTATTAAATAAATAAATAATTATTTTTATTTATTAAAAAAATAGATTGTTAAATTAAAATATTTTTAATAAATTGAGTATCTTAGGTATAAATTATTAGAATGAAACTCCAACGAAGAAAGTTTGGATTGTGTTGGGTTGAAAGTAGAACATAAAACAGACACTGATAAACTCAATTCTCTTACAATTGACTTTGTCAAATACAAAGTCTTCCTCATTACAACTCTCTCTCTCTCTCTCTCTCATGGTTGTTCTTATTTAAGTGTTCAGTTTCACACTTTAATTTCTTTATCTTCTGAACTCAAATTCTCTCTGTCTTGGAAACTGCTTTCTGCTTCTCTCCATGATCACCAACCTCCCAAAATTGCATTTTTTAACTTGAATTTTTGGTGGGGTTTTCACTGGGAATTCAGTTCCTCTTGAACCAGCTCTTGCTCGTTCTGGGTTTGTTCACCCTCTAGCTTTTTTTTTTTTTTTCATTATTGTTCCTTGTTCATTGCATTTTCTGCAACGTGAGCATACTAGTTATTCTTAAATTATACTGAATTCTTGAACTGGTTCATGACCCCAGTTGAAATTTATCACAATAGGTTATGGTGCCTCATATTGTTTATAAGTTGGTGCATATGAGTTAAATTTCGAGTTTAAACTGTGTATCGGTAGGAACATTGTGGAAAAGGTTTGAATGTGTTTGTAAACTGTTGAATTTTCTCTTCAAACTAGGATGGTACATGAATTTCAATGATTGTATTGTTAGTTTAGGCCAATTTAGTAATTGGTTACTTTAAGATAAGGGGATTTGTCACTTCTCTGTTGATATAAGTTGCGATTGTTAGTTGTTAGTTTTTGTGTGATCAGAAAATTTCAAATGTATGGACAAGTATATCATTTTATAATTGACATTTAACCTCATAAGAACAAGGATCTTCCTTGTGATGATGCTTAAGTTTGTTACTTTAGGAACAAATATAGTCTTTGATCTTTCATTTGCTGTTTTTTTATATTAGTTTATGCTTTCCACTTCCAAATTTTGAGCTAAATTGGATTGTTTTGCTTTAAACTTGCTGATGTTGTGCAGAAATGTATATATTGATGTTTTGTTAGCTTAAACAAACAAAAAGGAGAATCAGCAGGGAAACATGGCTCATTTTGAAAAAGATGAGGTTCCTATGTTGTCGGAAACACGTGCTCAACTATCTGATGAAGTGGTGGATTCTAATTTCCGGAGGCTAGTATCTAGAACAAGAAGTGCTTCAATTTCGATTCCTATGGCTTCCTTGGAGTCATATGAGAAAGAAACTAGTCTTGTGGGACATACTGGTCCCCTTCGTAGTGCAAGAAAAACCCCCTTTGTGCAGATGAGTGGTCCACTGTATGCTACCCAAGGAACTTCAAATCTTTCAGGACAGAATATAGCTGCCACAGGAAACAAAGCAGTGGAGAGTATGACAGAAAATTTTTCTAGTTTCAATGGCAGAAATGAAAATCGTTGGGATAATGACTATGATAGAAAGAATGAGCACTTAATGAGGTCCGGGCAACTGGGAATGTGTAATGATCCTTATTGCACTACTTGCCCCACTTATTTCAAGGCTGCTGAGCCAAGAACACGAAAAACTTCAGCTATATTTGATCCCAAGGTACTTTTCTTCCCAAAATAGACTTTTATTTCTCCTTTAATTTAAGAAAACATTGTCTTCTATGTCTTGAAGTTGAATTTAACTATGTGATTTTGTACTGCACATTCATCTTTTTTCTGACCAAATTCAGGTGTTAACGATAGATGGTTTTATTAACCTAATGATTTATGGACATTTGATTGTGTTATGCTGTAACTTTGAGCTTCTTAAGTAGCATTTGTCATACTTGTGCACAGCTTCACTTTATGTCCTTTTATTATCAATTAGTAAGATTAAATGCTTATGATTTTACTGTTAAAATTAAAAAAAAAAAAAAGGTGTATTCAAGATGAACTATTGATATTGTTCTTTTTGCTGATATCATTGTCCATTTTGGGGGCAATAGAAGTATTGTCAACAAACAATGTTTCATTACTTATGCAACACTTACTTTCTGAAGGCTACTATAACAGACTTTTCTGTATCCTTACACTTAATATTCTTGTGACCTTTCCATTTGCTTTTATAGACACTTGCCTGCTGTCACTCTCATAACCGAACTGACTTTCATTTGTGTTTTGAATGTTTGCAGTTCCACCATATTTTTTATGGGGATGCCAAGGGTTTTGGAAGAAAACTTTTTTCCTTCTGCTATTCTTATGTTCCTGGAGTTATGAATCCTCATGCAAAAGATGTACAACAATGGAACAAGATTTTGGCCATTTTTTGCTTGGTGGCAATTTTTGTTGATCCGTTATTTTTCTTCTTAATCTATGTGAAGAAGGTTAGATTCTTTTCCTTTGATTTAATTAAATCTTCCTAGGTGTAGATACTTGTCTTCCCCTGCTACTATTTTTGCAATTTTATATTTTTCCACTTATTATGTGCAGGCTGATAAATGTATTGCTATCAATTGGACAATGACAACTACACTTGTTTTTTTTAGAAGCATTAATGATTTGATATATTTCTTTAACATTCTTCTCCAGGTAATTTCTCAGTAATTACTTTTTTAGAATGTCCTCCATTCCCTTATGTTTAAATATGAAAATGATGCCAATTTGCTACCTTGAATTATATCATTGAGATCCTTCCTTGTCAACAAGTGTTTATTATTCATTTTTTTTCTGTTTTTGAGAAGGTATATATACTGACAAATGTATTGCAAGAGAATTTTCTAGCTACAGAATAACAGGGTTTAGGTTCTTTGTTGCTTTGCATCATACATAAATATTCACTAGAGGAATAATAAGATCATTGGAGCTTCATTGTGTGCCAAACATTTCCTGTTAAACTTCAAATCTTTGTAAATAAAGAAGCAGGATGATAGAAATTATCTTCATTGTGTGTGTCTTACCTTTTTTATTATTAGTTCAGGTCAAAATGAAAAGAAAAACGCATGTATCCTGAATCTTAAACACGACTTTTGAGTTTCATATTCTTGTATGCTTCTTTACAGTTTAGGCTGGCTTATATTTCTCGTGAGTCAATGGTAGTAGGTGCTGGAGATTTAGTTGACCATCCCAAGAAAATTGCTCTAAATTATCTGAAGAGTTATTTTTTTATCGACCTATTTGTCGTATTTCCTCTTCCTCAGGTAAATGTCTTACCTTCTCCCTTTTTGATGTGTGGTAACTTTTGTTATATTGTTTATTTGGCTGAGTTTGCTCATTGTAATGTGTGAATGTGCACCAAGTTTACTGTGTGAAATGTGAGATGTACCATACCATCCATACAATTGATGATGAATGCCTGTTGATATCTCTCTTCATTTCAGTGGTTCTGTATCTTTTGATTTATTAGAAAACATGAAGTTCTTTGATGTTGCCATTCACTGAGATTATCAGTTTGGATTTCATATATATATTGAAATATTATTCAAATCTCCCCATCCAAATAAAAAAAAAAAACACAATACCGTTATTTGGATTTTATATGAAGTTGAATTTTTTTCTTGGTTCTTTCAAAACATCAGTTGTTTAGTTGTCATTTTATTATTCAAATTAAATAAGGAGTGCTTGAAACTAACTATTAAGTTTTCTGTGTTAGAATCTTTTGTAATTAATTACTGTTGTCAGGTAACTAAGAACATGAGAGCATTATGGATCTATCTTTTACAATTAATCATAAAGGCTAACATAACTCGCTAATATTCAATTACCTTGAAACACGTATATTCCAAAGGCCCACTTATTTTGTGTTGAAATTGAAATTAATTAAGAAAACGAGAGCATTGAGGATCTAAGTTTTAGAATTAGTTGTAAAGGCTATGATAACAATCAATTATCTTAAAAGCTTAAGCTGCTAGCTGTAAGCTAGAAATGATTTTTATAGCAGAACAATGTTTAAGTGCTCTGAAAATTTTTTGTTGTCATGTCATCTTTATCTTTATAAATTGCTTATTGTTCTATGTCGTCTTGTTCTAATTCAAATGAACATCAATGGTTGAACTTTTGTTGTGTTCTGATGAATAAATAGTCCATGGAGAATGGACATAAACATTTACTTGACATCAAGCAGGCAGTAATGGAAGGAAAGGGTTTTCAATCTGTGAAAAAGATGAATGGTTTATTGTGTACTTTTTAAATTCTTTGTTATGACATGTAGTGAAATATTTGCAGATCATGATATTATCTGTCCTACCAAAGTACCTGGGAGCATCTGGAGCAAATTATGCTAAAAATCTTCTGCGTGCAGCAATCCTTGTGCAGTATTTTCCTAGATTATTCAGGTTTCTGCCTCTGCTAATTGGCCAGTCTCCAACAGGATTCATTTTTGAGTCAGCCTGGGCAAATTTCATTATAAATCTTCTCATTTTTATGCTATCTGGCCACGTTGTTGGTTCTTTCTGGTATCTCTTTGGTCTACAGGTGAGTAAATGTTATTTGAAGCTTCATTTTCTTAAAGTACAAAATTTCTTCTTCCTATCTAAACGTCATACTTTGCTTTGAATTCATGTTGCATGGAAAAGGAGGATAGGTTGTATATAACATGATAATATGTTACAGGAAGTATAAGCAAAATAAAGTATGAAAGTAGTATGTTCTCAGAAATTTAATCCTTCTAAACTTTTGTAATGTTGATAATGCCATTCAACTATCAGAATTCTTATGTTTCCCTGCATGCTGGATGACCTCTTTAGAATATTGATTCTGTAAATGATGGGTGATATTCAGTTATATAACTTTCTCTTTTATCTTCCTCTTCCTTCTTCCAGAGGGTTAATCAATGCTTGCGAAATGCCTGCCATGATTCTAATATTCCTAACTGCTCAACCTTTATTGATTGTGGCCGTTCATCTGGCCAGAAGTCAGCTATATGGAGCCAAAATGTGAATGCCACTGCTTGTTTGAATGCCAGTTCCGGTGCTTTTGCATATGGAGTCTATCAAAATGCTGTACCACTTACTATAGAAACTAGGGTGGTCAACAAATATGTATTTGCACTGTTTTGGGGCTTCCAGGTGTGTATTTCGTTCTTCTTTTTTATTTTTTTTACTTTTGTAGTAATGACTCACACGCACGCACCCACTCGCGTGCATGCACATACACACGCACATATCAAGTGGAGCTTAAGATGAAGTAGTATTAACTATTCAGTCTTACACGGATGGTTAAGATTATTTCCTCTAATCTCTTACACTCTCACCTGATATATGTCAAAGTGTGTCTATCTATGAAGATACTATTGAGAGTAAGATATGTGTGTGTGGCAGGATTAATTCCTCTTAAGATTATCTGTTTAAGATCAATTGATCTATGTCTGTTGAGATCTAAGAAGCATAAAGTCTTGTATATAGTGGTTTTTAATATGATATTCCTCAACAGTTATATCTTTGTCATACTTTTTACAGCAAATCAGTACTCTGGCTGGTAATCAAACCCCAAGCTATTTTGTGTGGGAAGTCCTTTTTACCATGGCCATCATAGGTTTGGGACTCTTACTTTTCGCACTTCTCATTGGAAACATACAAAACTTTCTTCAGGCTCTTGGACGCAGGTAGAAATTTTTGCCATTATTTGCCATGCCCCATGTTGATGACAATGTTTCACTTAATGCATGTTTTGAAATGGATTATAATAATGTTTCACAAAAAAAAAAAAAAAAAAAATTATTTTTTT
>Ga0209700_101813_pt1 | contig 44328 bp, 20 predicted proteins | sample SiratroredBW_FD_187528 | JGI IMG/M metagenome (GOLD analysis project Ga0209700, IMG submission 187528) | Root nodule microbial communities of legume samples collected from California, USA - Siratro red BW (SPAdes) (version 2) | ecosystem: Host-associated > Plants > Roots > Nodule | place: USA... | reverse complement strand
CCTTTTTTTTTTTTTTTTGATTTCAGTCACAGGACTGATTTACTCCTAGGGTCTTTTTCTAATGAAGATCTGGGATAAAGAAACAGAAGGGGATGGGGTGAATCAATGGGGCCTTACAGGTATAGCTGAGTCACCATCAACATGAGGTGCTAATCTAACACGGTGACTGGCCTAAGACCTTTCATTATTTCGTCTTGCAACTGGTGGCTAGGAAAAACATGTGCATTAATTCCGGGTTAGGTTATTTGATTTGGAAGATGGGTTAGGGTTGAATCGGAGTGATTAGGATATTTCTTACCCAGGTTTTGGTGTTTTTTCTATTGTTCTTAGAATCCCTTCTGTGCTGGTTCTGTCTCTGTCATTCAGAATCATGAATGGTTTAGGATGATGAACTGTTATTTGATAGCCTGGGTTTTTCTGATTCCCAATTTCGCAATTTGGTAGGCTACTTTTGAAGTTTAGAGCATAGATTTGAGCAATTGAGCTTTTGAGTATTTGATGCCTCTGTAATGGGAAGTGATGTACTTTCTTGGGTCTTGCGTACATTCTTTTAACTGATAACGCTTCTTGAAATCGAGTGTGTCTGTGATTTATTATTATTATTATTATTTTTTTTTTTTTTGTCTTGCCTGAAATTGTAATTGTTTTGGGTTTGGAACTTCTGCAGATGCATTTTGGTGGATGAGAATGACCGCGTTGTTGGTCACGATTCCAAATACAACTGTAAGTGGACTTTTCATTCTATTAGTTTTCAATTGCAAGGGTTTGCATTGTTTAGTGAAAAAAAAAAAATTTGTTTCGTACATTCTTTTACTTCAATAACTTATAATTTGTGGGTGTTTGTAAATTCTGGGATGAAAAATCATTAAATTTTTTAGGCAGATTATCCGCTATGAAGATTTGAGAAAAAAAAAAAATTATTATCATTGCGGTTCATCTTGTAATATTGTGATGTCTATGTTTTTGGAAACGTCTTCCTGTGATTAAAAGGAGTAAAATTCTTATGTATGTACTATCTAGTTTGGTTTTTAATTATTATGTTTTATCAATTATGGTTTTCGACTGAATTAACAGCTCTGCAGTAATTTTCTTTTTAGTTCTCTGGCATGCACATACATCTGAAAGCAGATCAAGCCAGAGCATGCTTTAGTGAGAGAGGTTTATCCTGACCATATAATCATAGAAACATGGTTAGGATGACCCCTCTCATGATATGCACCCTATGTATAATGAACGGTCATTAATGAGAAACTTGCTAAAATTAGTAATTTATAACGTTCTAGAGAACCAAGCTTTTACTCTAATTCAAACAAACTACTGAATACCAACGAGGCAAGCCTTAAAAAGCTGCAAATTAAAATTTTGTTTCCACCATAGATTGATAGTAGATTTTGATCAATGTGATCAGTAGACAACTGAAATGAAATATAAATTTCCACTGCTTCTACGGATTTTGTCTTCCTAAAGAAAAAGTCATCGAGAAATTTTGAACATCTTTTTTAGACATCAAGTTTTCTTTTTCTGTTTTTGTGCTCCTCCTCTCTGACTAAAGATGGCTAATTTATTTTTTGATCTTCAATGATTTTTATTAGGTCACTTGATGGAGAAGATTGAGGCTGAAAATTTGCTGCATAGAGCTTTCAGTGTATTTCTGTTCAACTCAAAGTATGAGCTGCTGCTCCAGGTATGTTTATTTATTGAATGTTTTTCTGCCTCAAAGCTTTCTGTTACATCTTGTTTAATCGGAACCTATTGATTTCAAAAAGCATCAATAAGAATTTGAACCTCATTTTGTTATCTCATTTCTCTGTTCCTGCGGATAAAATTTGTTTGTATGTAACTGGTTATCAAGTGTATCTATAGTCCTCGTTGTTGTTTCAGTGTTTTGTGCATACCGATTAGAATGCTTTACATCTGCATGCAAATCATGAGATGGGCTAAAGACCCAGAGGTCCTCAATATATGAAGGGGAAATGGCCTTTTGCTGTTAACCACTTAAATGCCATTGCAATTAATTTTAAGAATAAGGAAAATCAATAAAATACCAAGTCTTTCACGGTCATTCATTAAAGCAACAAATCAAGGTTACAGTAGTAACATTCATTTTTTTACCTGTTATAATTGTTCTTTTTTCTAATTTGATGACACCTTCATCATGACTTGTACATTGAACTAATTATTGTGAGCAGCACTGTAACATTTAATTGCCTCTTGTTTAAATTGTTATTGATGTTACAAAATCTATGTTCACTTAATGCTTGTGTCTCTCGGATGACTATTTGGTGAAAAGTTCTGTATTTAAAGTCTTAGATTCATGTTTTAATTCGGTGTGTTGACTGAGATTCTCTGTTCTTCATGATGAAGCAACGATCTGGAACCAAGGTAACATTCCCACTTGTGTGGACAAACACCTGTTGCAGCCATCCACTGTACCGTGAATCTGAGCTGATTGAAGAGAATGCCCTTGGTATACACTATATACCTTTTATATTCATTCAAACGACTATATAAATGTCCTCATTGCTGCTTTTTATTTACGTTTTTCCATGTTGTGTTACCAGGAGTAAGAAATGCAGCTCAGAGGAAGCTTTTGGACGAGCTCGGTATTCCTGCTCAAGATGTACCTGTTGATCAGTTCACCTCACTGGGTCGCATACTTTACAAGGCACCTTCTGATGGCAAATGGGGAGAGCATGAACGTAAGCCAATTTAATTGTTTTCAACTTTTTCAGCAAGCCGATTTTGTTGCACAGCTACCTTTAGGCAATGCAATCATAAATCTAAACATGCACCATTAATAGCTCTGAGTGCTATTTGGGGCATAGTTTTTATTCCAGCTGAATAGTTCCTAATCTGCTGATATTTGCTGCAAATTCTGACTGGATGGCGTTTATGTATGTGTAAGGAACGTTAAGCATTGACAAGTTTTCTTATTTATCCTCTCCTTGATTTCAGTGGACTATCTGCTTTTTATTGTCCGGGATGTTAACGTGAATCCCAATCCTGATGAAGTGGCTGATATCAAGTATGTGAACCGCGATCAGTTGAAGGAGCTGTTGAGGAAAGCTGATGCAGGAGAAGACGGTCTGAAGCTGTCCCCATGGTTCAGACTAGTTGTGGACAATTTCTTATTCAAATGGTGGGACCATCTCGAGCAAGGAACTCTTGATCAGATCATTGACATGAAGACCATTCACAAGTTGACATAAATCAGAGAGGACCTTGCTGCATCATGTAACGAAGGGTAGCTATATTCCGACCCAATAAGACCCTAAATGAACCTATTTTGTAAAGAATTTTCGGAGCAGTGCCCCGATGGAAGCTGTTTTCTTTTTTTAATTATTATTATGTTCAATGATAGCCCGAACATTAAATTAGATTTTTTTTTTTTTTTTCATATTTCGGATTGGCAAGCACTCGGAATAAGTAAGATGGTTAGTGATTTGAATCAAACTTTATGGTGGTGTCGGTGTTTGTTAGTGGATTTTTGTTAACATTTTAAACAGATTGTTCCATTGATTAAGGATCGCATGTGTCTAAAACCGATAATCGGAAAATCCCATGATCACGTGTGGAGGTACAGACACACGGACCCAGATTGCGATTCTCCTTTCACAGCGAAGCATGAGCTGCACTGCACTTTCACCAGTGAATATAAACCCTAAACCCTTTCCATACACACACTATCCAGTGAATTGATCACCTACTATGTTCGGACAACTCTTTCATTTCTTCCTAAGTAGTGTTTTTTCTTCAAGCAATTACATCAACAGGGATAGATATGACTTTTTTTTTCCTAACTAATTTATGGAAATTAAAAAAGTCAGTTTATTGATAAGTGTACTAAATTTGGCAAGAATTTATTTAATTTAAATCAGCTTTAAAATTATTTTGACGAATAACGCCTTTCCTATTTAATTATCTTTCTCAATTCTCATAAGAGATAGATAGTGATAATCTATAATATCTAATAGTATTCATCAACTAAAAGAGTGTAGAAAGACAAGTTAAAAAAAACCAACATAGGAGATTTTTTTTAATTAGTATGATAAAGAATTTTTTTCAAAATCCATTGGAGACGGAATCTAAGAAATACACACAGTATTAGTTTTTGTGAAAAATGTCAAATGGATGTCTTCAATAATGGCCGATTGATGACGTAGTCCACGCTTCCCATCTGTGTGATACTTGGCTGTGACTCGTGAGGAGGACAAATATTACAAGAAGTCAAAAATATCCATGCTTAGCAATTTATTGAATTGAATGAAGTGGTTACGCTTGATATTGAATTAACCAATTCTTTATAGAATAGTTATATTTTTAACCTTTTCCCCTTTTATTTTCTTATGGGTCTTTATTCAGCCATTTATTTAAATGACACTGTTTTAAAAATAATTGTTTCATTACGATTTTATTAATTAAAAGTAAAGCAAGTTGACTTCTTTATTACAAACACGAACGTTTATAGTTTCATTGTAATATTTTTCTGTACATAGTCAAATTCATTATAAAAGCTGATATTTCATTTGTGGTATTTTTTTTGGGATATATTTCTGATTGATTATTTAATTAAACTATTTGTACTGTTTAACTTCATTTCAATACCTCATTCATTACTTGTTTATAATGTTTTGATTTTTTTTTGTTACATTATAATGTCTTGTGTGATCAATTCGAGTTCTGCATATTTTTAAAGATTTAATCAGAACATACTTTTACTGGCTAAACTTTAATTACTATTTTATTATAATTATTTGAAAAATATATTTTATATGATTTATGATTAATTTATAATATAAAACATAGAAATATCATTTAAAGTATTACTTATTTATAAATAGAATGAATAAAGAGAAGGAAAAAAGTAAATGGAAATTTCACATAATAATAATAATAATTATTATATGTGACTGAGTATAATTAAAATTGAAATATTTACTTATATGGTTAAGACTTAAGACCCGTTCACAAGTCAGACGTATTTGTGTTGATAATATTGTGTTTTTCATATTCACTCACTATCAACTATCAAATATATTTGCAGTGGGAAGACAAGAATATCTCGCTCGTGCCTCAAACGCTTTAACTCCTTTCGCGTTTTCATTCTCATCTCTTTCCAACTTCAGATCTATTTCTCCATCGGTATGTCTCTTCTTTCTCTTCATTTTCCGATTCATTCTCACTCGCAATCGCTCTTGATTTTCGAATCCTCTTTTTGTCGTAGATATTCAAATCGTTACTTGATCCGTGTTTGATTATGTTTTTGCAAGTTTTGAACTGGATGTTTTGGTTTAAGCGCTGATTCACTCTCTGTTTTTATTCGCCGTACGGTCTTCTGCTCTTAACCGCATTGATCCCGCTGTGTTTCTTTGATTTCGGATTATTGCTAATTAACTAGTTTTTTTAGTGTATTAACTCTTTGATTTTTCTCTCTAGGTTTGATTGTTAATGTTAAGTTCTTGTCTGGCTGCTGATTGATATATTCGTGAATTTTCCAATTTAGTTTCGATGTTTTAACCACCAATCGCGGAGAATGAGTTCTGTAATGAACACCACAAAGATATCAATTACTTGATTACACGGATTTTTGAAGGCTTTATATGTAAATGCAAGCGTGGCTGGTGTGCCTTTGTTCTCGGAAACTAGTTAGCTTTAGATATTAGTAAAGGAACCAAATAGGAATGATGTTATTAGCAAATTGTGACATTTAATATTGTTAGTATATCTTCGTTTTGATCTGTAGTAAAAACCCTAGGACACTCACCAGCAGGACTCCCTGTTCTGCTACTTTAATTGAGAAAATCTTCTTGGATCATGTTTGGGTTAATTTCACATTAAAAACTGATGGGAGAAAAAACAAGAAGGTAAAACGAATTAAACTTCTCTCACAAGTTAAAGTTAGCGTAAATATAAGTTAATCTGTGAACTTTTTCTCATTTAGTTTCTCTAAAAACTGATTTCAACTAATGCATAAAACAATTGTTGCTTGTGTGAGAAAGTTAAATCATTTTACCTTTTTTTTTTTTTTTTTTTTTTTTCTCTATAACAAGTGTATATTAAGAAGTTTATCTGAGTAGAGCTTTGATGAGTGTCGTATGAGCACTGATTAAAAATATTTAGTAAAAAACATTAAAATGTTCTGATAAATGCTTTTAATTACTTAAAAAATAGTTATTAAATGTTTTTCTGTCTTTTTATACAATTAACATTTTTTTTTCAATAAAAAACAGTTGCCATGGTTAATTTAAAATAAGTTAAATCGAGTAGGGGTAGAGCCAGATCCATGACACCCACGTCATAATATTCAATTTCATAGGATTGGTTTACACTAGTCTAACACATCTGATATTTTTGTCTTTTCCAGGTTTTTCAAGTAAATGGCCTTGGTTACTACCGCTGAAGTGTGTGATGCGAACCCACAGTTAATTTTGAGTGGGGAGCTTCGTGCCCTTCAGCCAATTTTTCAGATTTATGGTCGTCGACAGGTATTCTCTGGACCTATAGTTACCTTGAAGGTGTTTGAAGACAATGTTTTGGTTCGTGAGTTCCTTGAAGAGAAAGGCAACGGAAGAGTGCTTGTTGTTGATGGAGGAGGGAGTTTACGCTGTGCCATTTTGGGTGGCAACCCTGTCGTACAAGCTCAAAACAATGGATGGGCCGGTATTATTGTCAATGGATGTATAAGAGATGTGGATGAGATCAATGGTTGTGATATTGGGGTCAGAGCCCTAGCTTCCCATCCCATGAAGGCCAATAAGAAAGGCATGGGGGAAAAGCATGTTCCCATAAATATTGCTGGGACAAGGATCTGTGATGGGGAATGGCTCTATGCAGACACGGATGGAATTCTGATTTCTCGAACCGAGCTGTCTGTTTGATTTCAATTCATGTAAGGACTACATTTATGTGACGGCACGAACTAGTGTAGTGCTTTTGGTATCTGTGCTCATGACCCAGTTCCTGTCTTCCACAAAATTATAACCGATAAAATCCCCTCGAAAATGAAAGTTGGTTGGAGTGTCTGTCCATTTCATACCAACATTATCTGTTTTTAATTGCTGTGACCAAAGCTTGTTTTCCCCCCATAAATCCCCATAAATTAAGTTAATGGTTGTCTGTTGCCGAGTTTGGAGAGATTTAAGTAGAAAAGTATATACATATCCATATTTTGACCAAATGATCTTATTGTACTCTGATGTAAAATAATGTTCCACTCTGGAGGCCCGACCAAGCAGTGAAAGATTGGTATCTTTTACTATAAATTTGGTAGGATATGTCTGTCCTTGTCTCTTGTTTCCAAATAGCAGCAGCAGCATATGGATGTAGAACTGATATAGACATTAATAAGCATGTTCATCCGTCCCTCTCAAAATCTTCACGCTTTTAGATATATCTTACTCATGATTATACTAAAACTCTATTGCATCGGTTTCTTTGCTTAGATACAAAGTATTGTCCTTTATAAAGTAAAACTACCTTTAAGGATTAAGCTACGGATTTCTCTTGTTGAAGGGTGGATTTGGTGGAGTATGGGGCAAAGTGATACTGCTCTAACTACTTGGGCATGGACAAGGTCAATTAGGACGCTTTTTTGTAAGTTTGCATCATTGCGTGACCTATGCAAATTAAATATTTAAATTTGACAGGCCATCACGGCCTGTGGGGATTAAAATGAGTGGCTTGAGCCAATTTTTTATTCACTGGTCTATCCTTTTACAGAGTCGCCATCCATTGTGGTTTTTACAGCTGTAAAACTTCTTACCAGTTCATGTATCTTATTCTTAATATATGTGTGTCTAGAGTTCGTTGATCAATTGATTAATCTAATGTGATTTCCCAATCATAGTAGAAAAGAAGGTAAGAGACACTAGCTGTCTACTCAGTTTCAGACTGAAGCGAGTTTTGGCAAGTGCCCTATAAGAAAGTTTACCCGAACAAAATGAACCTGCGTTTGTATCAGATCAAAGGTCTTTATGTTTTTATAATACATTAAAGAAAAAGAAATCGTGTTGACAGACCAAATTAACTGCGTCTGTCCATCACCTACCTTCAACTCTTGTTCTCCGCAACCTTCTTTTATAATTCATGTCTTCCTCCACATTCTCCACTTCCACCATCACGCGCAACTAGTTCACCTCCCCAAGTGTTTGATCAAATGCCTGAGAATAATCTATTTTCTTGGAGGTCCATTGTCGGTGTTTCCTCAAAAAATGGGTTCTTCTGTGACGGGGTGTCGTTGTTTCAAAGTTGTTGAACCGTGGAATTGCACCAGAGAGGCTGCCGATGGATGTATGCAGAGATAAAATGCAAATGAAATGAAAATGAAGCTGCTTATGGGACATTGTAGGGATTGAACTTGAGTTGGAAAGATTAGTGCAAACTGCTACTGTACGAGAATGCGCAGACGTGGGAGAATGGAATTGTTGATAAGTATTTGTTTGTTGGACGTGCGAGTTTGAAGCTTATGCCACTGAAATCTATGTACTTTGTTTTGTATTTGTTCAAATATGACATCCCTCAATAGGCACGCACGGCTGCACAGTTTTTTAGTTGTTTGAATTCTGAAAACCGGTTCTTCAAAAAGCTGTAGTTGACTTCTACGTGAAACGTGGGAGACTGGTAGAGAGGAGTGATGGTAAAATTGTTTTCAACTGAAATTAATTTCATTTAAAATTGATTTGAAAGTGATGCTGTTTATGTTTGGATGTTTTTATTGTTAAAGTACGCTGATTATAAAGCTTAATATAAATTTTTTATCCCACATGAAAGTTTCAGCCTTTTCAACGCAAAGTTAATTCAAAGGTCTATAATTAATTTTTTTATTTGAAGCCAAATATATAAAATTACTTAATATCATATAAATTAATATTTTAACGTAATTACGAAGAATTTATCGAATCGACACGTTTGTACTCTCATGGAATACCAAAATTTCTAGGATACGGCCAAGCTAGAGAAGCTCTAAACCCACCTGATCAGATGCAGACTTTGCTAAAACCTGATCGTATGACATTTGCAGTAGTCATGGTGGATTGATCTATGAAGCATGAATGTGCTTTAATGCCACGTGAATAGAATTTTTGGTATTACATATTCTACTACACCACCCAGCTTGAATATATGATATATTTGGCCGTGGATTCCAAATAATGTTTTAAGGAAGGGCTTTTAATATAAAGGCCGAAAGTTCATTTTCAGCCAACTGATCATTTCTGCAGCCATAGTTTGTAACGTGTCTTTCTTTCCCATGCAAAATGCCACGACACCATCTTCATCTCATATACCTGACACGTATGCTGCCACACTATGCAACAATAATGGACTGCATGTGTTTATCCTTCCCTCCCAACCCAAACAAATCCTTATCTCTCCCTATGAACCTCCAATCGATCATCCATGGACGAACACCAAAAAGAAGGGTTTTTTTTGCCCACACCACTTTTAAAACTACTGTCCTTTCAAACGGATTTGTTCTATAACGGCCTGGTTTCTGTCTTTTCCCCTATCTGCTCTCTTTTTTCAACAGAGTCCTACCACCGGGCTGAGCAGACCACATACAATGCCGAATCAGCACTGCAACGCGTTCCTTCTGAAACCACTCATGGTGGCACACCCTTGCTGAAGAAACTGGGACTTTGCCTTCTGAGTGCTGCGTATGTGTGCATGGTTCTGATTTTGTTCCTTTTTCTAGCTACTGTGGTTGGTGTTGGCTTGGTTCGGCTCTGGGTGGAGGAACCCGTTTCTGTCAAGGAAAGTGTGCATTTTGATTACACTGAACCTCACCCTACAGCTGTGTTTTCATTCAACGGATTCACAAGCGTTAAGGGTCACCTCAAGAAAAAGCACATCAGTATCCCAGTTGGTCACACCTATTCCGCTTCTTTGGTTCTTGTGATGCCTGAATCTGACTTCAATAGGGAGCTTGGCGTGTTTCAGGTATGACTTCAATGGGTGTCATTGCATTAGGATCTATTTCTTTAAGAACTAATTTTAGAGACATTTTTGCAGTTAACTGCAGAACTAGTATCTGTGAATGGACATGTGATAGCAAAATCGAGCCAGCCATGCATGTTGCGGTTCAGAAGCTCACCGGTTCGACTGGCCCGGACCTTTGTGATGGGTGTGCCTCTGGTGCTGGGAATCTCAGGGGAGACTCAGAGTATCAAAGTGGAACTACTGAGCCACAGAGAAGACCGTAGAAGAAGCAATGCTATTAGAGTAACTCTGCATCCAAGAGCCGGAACATCGTATCTTCCAGAGATTTATGAAGCTGAAATTGTGATAAGATCGAATTTACCTTGGACTAAAGAGTTGGTTCGAAACTGGAAGTGGACATTTTATGTTTGGGTGTCCTTGTATGTCTACATGGGGCTTCTTATGACTCTCCTATGTTGTTATAGGCCACTTCTTTTTCTGGGGACACCACAGTACTGTTCCAGTGATCATAGGGGGAGTGAACTTAGAAGTGGAGAGTTGGTAGTAGGGGAAGCAGGAGAAGAAAATGAGATTTCTGAGTTGTTGAGGAAATGGAGAAGAAGCAGAGGCAAGAGAAAAACTAGGCTGAGACATGGAGGTGTGGCAGAAACCGTTGTTGGGTCTTCAGCATCGAGCATTAGCATGAGTAACAGAGAAGAGGTAACAAGTGTGTCTGTGGAAGATGATGTTGAGGACTCTGAATCAGTGTGCTTAGATTAGAGGGCTAATTTTATTTACTATTAGAAGCAGGGATGATGGTAAGTTCATCTTCTCTCACTTTTTATAGTATGTTTATGTTATGGTTTCAAACATGTTTTCAAGTTTGTTATTTTTTTTTTCTATTTTTAATGAAGGAAAAATCTGTTTTCATATTCAATATTAAATAACTGTGTTTTGTTGTACACTGTCAAAGTATCGGATTGAAAAAATGAAGATAAGAACTGCTGCTAATATTTTAGTTTGGGAGACAGAAATTGAAGAATATGTTGGGAAAACGTGTTAAAGTTTAATTGTCTGGTTTAACTAATAATTTATCCAACTTTTGTTTTTATTAGTATCCAACTGTTTTAATTGAATTTTTTATTTTTCAATTCTAACTTAGAATATTTTTCTTTTTTTACGTATATGCTTTTGTTAATACATTGGTTGATGTTGGCCAATAGTTATTTTGCTGTTAGTTTTATTCAAAATTTTGCATAAAAAGACATAACCTTACACCAAGATTCTTCAATTTCATTTCTCATCATTTCTATTTTGTTTGCTACATCAATGTTTAAATTGGCACATATTTTTTTATTTATTGTTTTTCTTTGCTCAAAACAATTTTTTTTTAAGTCATTGCTTTCATTATTTATAATTCTCATACTCACATAATAAAAAACATTATGTCACATTATCTATGAACTTAACTTTTCTTTCTTTACTAACAGTAATAAATAATAATGTTCAAATGATAGTTTTAAATAAAGATTCAAAGTTTATAAGTTAATTAAAATAAATATTTCTATATAAGAATGATTAACTAGATATAATATTTTTTAATCTTTAAATGAAAAGTAAAAGTTGTGACAAAATTAATAATAATTAATAGTAATAATGAAAAGAATTACAATTCAGAAGTTAATACAGTAAGATTAATGGGTAAAATTAATTGAATCTGAACTATAAAAGTTTTGACAGTTATTATTTTAAATATTTTTTGTAGCTCGATAAAAAATTAAATTATTAGTTTTATGTCTCAATAATAAAATTATAATGATTTTAAAGGATTTTAAATTAATAAGATAATAATATTTTATAATTTTGAGTTGAATATCATATATATTTAAAATTAGATTATATATCTTTTATATAAATATTAAAAAGAATTATTAAAAGTTAATTATTTGAATATCATAAAATGTTAAAAAATGTGTATTGATAAGTTTTGAGAAACTATTACATTAACTTCACACACACAAAAAAAAGAAAACAATTGATTAAACTATTAATTATAATAATAATTGTCAATTATCTAGAAAGAATTAAGAACCTCTTGTTCGATTATTAACTTACCATATTAAATTATTTATAAATGTTAAAAATTTCACAGAATTAAAAAGTTGATTAATCACTTTTAATAGTAGATTATTTGCATATAGAACAAATTTTATATAATAGAATAATGAATGAATCATTTATGTGTGTGTTTAAACGACTTTTCCATAAATATTTTTAAAAAATAATAGAAAAATTAAAAGTAGTTTCTTAATAAGCTAAAATTTGTTAATAGATAAACTAATATGTAGAAACTCCCTCATATAGTTTATCTTATGCATAAAATTTTAAGTAATGTAGAAGTTAATTTCTATGTTATCTCTATTAAAATTACCTATAAGAAATCCATCCAAACATATATTCTTATAATAATTAGTTATTTGTAAACCTTTTATTTTCAACAATTTAAAGATACAATATATAATAAATTATATTGTTTTATAATCATTTAAATTGATCTTAGATTATAAACTTAATCAACTCTAAATATTTCTAAAAATCTTATAATTCATTAAGTATATTAATGAAGTTACTCTAAACATGTTGAATGTCTATCCCAAGACAAAATCATACCATAATCATACATCTTAAAACAATAACAAAAACAACTTATATAGTTTATTGTTCTTTAACATATATAAAAAATATAAACAAATCTTGAATCACACTCAAACAATAATTTCTTTTAATGTTTTTTCATTTGTTTAAACAACTTTTACCTGAAAGTTTTGAGAAAAAAAATATTGAGTTTTGATTTGTTTTTAGAAAACAGATTAATATTTGAAATTCGCACACATGATTACTAAAAAAGTATAATAATATCTAAATGGCTAAAAACAGGATACTAATCATCTTAATTGTTGTATATTTCTCCAATTTGTTAGTAATTTTATTATGTTTCTTTTAGTCTCTTCTCACCTAACTAATAATTTATTGATTTCTTTTACCTTGGCAACCCAATTTTTTAATTACATAACATAAAAACAACAAAAGTTAGTAATGTATTTGATTCTTATTTTCTTTATTCCAATTAAATTTGAAGTGCATTTCATTTTAATGTTTTAATTAGTTTTTAATTCATTATTATAATCATATTATTAATAATTTACTTACTCATTTATGCCGATCATTGTTATATGTTTTATTTTATATAACAAAAGTAATTTCAGAATTTTCGTATAGTTAACTCAGAACATATTTTTTTTCCTATATTTTATTAATTATAGTTATAAATTAATTTTTAAATGCAACATCTAAAATTAGTTATGCTTGAAAACCTAGATATATACAAACATTTATGTAGATGATTTACCAAATTTAGGATTACATATTAACATATTCCAAAATAAATAAATATATATAGAGAGAGAGATAGACATAAAGTGTATATTTAGCAAATTCTCAATACTAGTCCAAAAATATCACTTAGACTTATAAGATTATATACTTAGTCACGAGGTATCGTGAGAAGAAAAATACCTTAACTTCAATTAACTTCGATTAATATAAATTAGTAATAGACAATTTTTGAAAGGCTTTTATTAACTATATTTTATCATAAATTAATATAAGATTCATTATAAGATCTTTTGGTCTATAAACTTGAGATTCTTAAGTGACAAATTCTTTGTACAACTAACTTCATTTAACTTCTCAAAGTTGATTTATTAATATATGTAATTTAGACTCCCAATGTAGTAAGAATATTTTATTCACTAATGAGTTATTACATTTAATACAAATAACCATAAACTTGTTAGCATAATATTTTAGGTATTTGATGCATTTCATCTAAGTTAACCATAATACTCAATTCAATCTCTCTCATGACATAAACATAAACATGAGCACTTATATCATTTGATATAAACATAAACATAAATGAGGTACTTGAACATAAACATCACATGAGCACTGACATGTAGTTATCATTTAAGTGACATTCAATATAAAAGAATAAATTATTAATATTGTCTAGTTTATGTTTTGATTTCATTTACTTTAACTTTAGTGTTATGCCAAAGGACATGTCTTTGAATGAGAAAATTTTGTTTTGATTCTGTTACTTAAATTATAAGTAAGTCGCTTAAGTGACAATTAATCTTTTTTAATTGACAAAAATAACATTTGAGTGATAAGAGTTTTTGTTCATAGTTAATAATTTTTTAAATCTTACTTTAAGACTAGCTATTCACTTGAGTGATATGTATTTTAGACTTTATAGCTTTAGTGACATTCATTATAAAATAAAGAAAATGTTATTAAATCTATTTTACTCATGCTATGACTTCATTGCTTAAGTAATATAATATATTACTTGAGTGTTATATCAATGCTTGAACTATGTATTATATCACTTAACTGTTATCCTAATGTTTGAGATTTGAGAAAAAGAAAATTAATTCAACCTCTTATTCACTAGAATTATAAGTGGCTTAAGTGACAACCTATATCGCTTAAGCAACAACATATATCTCTTAAGTGGAAACTTATATCACTTAAGTGATAAAGATAATACTTGACCATAAGATTCTTTGTTCATTCTAAAAGATATTTTAAAACGTCATTTCAACATAGTTATTCGCCTTAAAAACTAGGTATTACTTAAGTAATATATGCTACACATAACATAAAATTAAATTAATATTTTTCTCACATCAAGTCACAACTTAAGAGCCCAAAAGAAAGTTTAAAAAATAGTAATTTATACCTAAGTTGATTGTCATTGCTTAACATCAAATTAATGCTCAATTACTAAATACAAAATCAAATACTAATAAATTCACAAATCAATTTTCTAAAACTACTTTTAACACTTTTATCAATTGAGGTTTTAAATTACACTTGAATGTACAATATGTCCATTGTGCTCCCACTCTTATTCAATTCACCGTTTAAACCAAATTTCACATTCATATAATAAATAATAAAAATAACCTCTAATTATTCTAAAATTTATAATCTCAGTTATTTCAATACAAACAACCTTCAATAGTCTTTAATACAAAAAAAAGTAAACTCATTTATAATTCAAAATATTTTTTCTCATTTTAAAGTTGTACTTTTAAGTAATAATAAAGATGAAAAAAAAAAATGAAAACAGACTAAAACATCTTAAAAATTTAACAAAGTATCTAACTCAAAAAAACTCATAAAAATAGACAAATCAATTGAAAAATAATAACTTTCTCGGGTATCTTGACTTGTAAAACCTTAAAACACTAAAAAAAAAAACAAGTGAAAAGGATTAAATATAAAGACACTAAAATAAAAGAAAATTTTTCTTTAAATCAAATATTAAAAATAATTTACCGGTAAGAGGAATAAATGATTATATATTAGTTGTAAAAAAAGTTATATTATTAAATTATTAAATTTATTTTTTAATTAAATGTATATTATGATATTAAAAATCTGAACCGTTTTCTATGCTAAAATTTTGTAAATCGCATCTACGAGCTAGTTATAAATAAATTACTTTTGATAGAATGTATTTGGTTGCTTTCTAAGACTGGAATTTTCTAAAGTAAATTATCAATTATTTTTAAAGTTAAGAATGGTATTATATATATATATATATATATATTGATATCAATAAAAAATAGTATTATATATATTGATATCAATAAAAATATGAGATAAAAGCTTTATAAATATTTTATTAAAAATAAAAGAATATTATATTTTGTTGGTTTCTTTAAAAAAATCATTTAATACATCCAATAACATCGGAATAATAGAATATATACCAAATCAATACACTTTTCGTTCCCAATAAAAAAATTATGTATAATGGTACAAATATACGTTTTTCTTATGAACTTTACCTTGACCATATCTAAAATATATTCCTAATTACATGTACAATCATACAAATATACGTTTTTTTAATGAACTTTACCTTGACTATATTTAAAATATATTCATTTGGTTGATTTTGCGTTTTTAATTATTTTTTATTCTAGATATCAACAGTTTTTAGAAAAAGTTTTTTAAAATAAAATTAGTAACATTAAATTATTTTAATTACTTTTTAAAACGATATGATAATTTCTTGATTATCTTAAATTTATTTATTTTTTCTTATATTTGAAAGTGAAAAAAAATTATGGACTATGAATATCAATTTGTAATAGAGCTTAGAAAATTATCGGTAATGATTCATTTCTTTTAACTTATACTACTATGTAGATGTAATGATATAACTCATACCTTCATTATTTTTTAGCTTAGAAAAATAATTTTTTATTCGAACTTACGATATTATTTTGAGATATTAGGTCTTAAATTTATCATTATGTGAACATTTGTACTGTAGAGTCTTATAAAATCGACATATGACCCTAGCTCCTGCATTACATATCTCTTAGATCTTATTCAGTTTATCGATACAATTTTAATAAATTTAATCGTGTTTTTTCTTTCTTTCAAAATTATAGTATTTAAACATAATTTTTGAAAATTTAAAAGTTAGTATTAATACACTTACAATTTTATGAAACACATATGATTATTTTACATTTATGAATTATATGATTTAACTTTTTTTATAGTGTATTATGAATTATACGACTTAATATTTTTTATATGTTTTTATAGTGAATTTTAAATAAATTTTAAGTATATGAAAAAAATATAAAAGTAATTCATAAATTGAAACTTAAAATATATCGAAATAAGAATAAAATTATGAAATATAATTACAAGTACAGATGTAATTATACTTATGAATTTTTATGTAAATGGAAAATAAACCTTCTTAAAATTGTGGATGCATTCAATAAATTATTATATATATATATATTCAGAATATGAAATGTTTAATGTGTTTTCTATTATGACACCATTAAAAATATTTCACAAACTGGTATTAAATAATTTAAATAATACATATGAGAAAATAATTCAAATAACTAAATAATATGTTTTCTAAAATATATATAAAATAAATAAATGCTAATAATTAAAATTTTGATTTAAGAATAAATGAATTAATTTTTATTTAACGAAAACTAAAAAAATTTGACATTTTGAAAGTTAAAGTTAACAAAAGAATAATAATAGTAAAAATTTTAAAATTGTAAAAATATTCATGCTTTGAAAATACGAATCTGATTAAAGATAAGAATCCAATTTTATTAATAATAGTTGAGTGATTTAAAAAATGATAAAAAATAATTATTATATTTTTAAATAATATTCTAAAAGTTATAAATAGAAAACTAAATAAATTTTATTATTTATTTATTGAATTTGAATATTTTTCTAAAATCTTAATTTTTTTTCTTTAACTTTTGAAGACAGACTAGATATATAATATATAAAACTAATTTAATTTTATTATTATACCGTGTTGTAATTACAACGATCATATACTTATATATAAACAAGTGGATATAAATATAAACCAATTTGTAGCACAATAGAGAATTTTTTGTATATATATGAAGTGTATTTTTTTTTTCATGGGGACTTTAAAATTCAATGAATATTTAAAATATTCTATAATTTTCCATTGAATAATTTCAAATATTTAATTCTATAATAAAATTTAATCTCCATGTCATTAATATTCGTTAACAAACTAATGTTGTGTTGTGTACAAAATAAATAAATAAATATATGCAAGTGAGTAAAATTTTAGTTTAAGAAAAAGGTAAATTAAATATATATAAATAGAAAAAAGGAGAAAAAAATTTAATATTACGAAAATGAAAAGTTAGCATAAATAAATTAGTCTTTTCTAAAATTGTAAAAGCATTCATGCATTGAATAAATATTTACATTCAGAATATGAAACTGAGCGTAATTAAATTCAATGTATTTTCTATTTCAACTAATATAGAAAATATTTAAATATATAATAAAGTGTCATTAAATAATTAATTCTAAAATAATAAAGTAATTAATACGTTATTAATATTGGTCAAGTCAAATTTAGTTATAAATATAATATATATGAACAATAAGAATTTTTAGGGGATGAAGTCTTAATGATAACGTTTTAATTTTGTATAAAGACTTTAAACATAAAACAAAATGAATTAAAAAGATACATGTTTAAAACCTAAAATATTAATTAGACTTATTAATCCTATCCCAAACCTTAAATGTTATTGTGCAAAAGAGCAAAACTTTAAATTAATGCAGTACAATGATTAATAAGAATCAACACAGCACTGGTTGGCACTGCAACTTTAACAACTCCTTCGCGTTCTCCTATAGGACTCTAAAATTTAATAAATATTTAAAATATTCTATAATTTTCTATTGAATAATTTCAAATATTTAATTATATAATAAAATTTAATTTTCATGTCAAGTTTACAATTGGATGTTGTGTTGTATAAAAATAAATAAATAAATATATGCAAGTGAGTAAATTTTTAATTTAAGAAAAAGGTAAATTAAATATATATGAATGGTAAAAAAAAAGTAGAAAAAATTTAATATTATGAACACGATTAAGTTAGCATAAATAAATTAGCCTTCCCTAGAATGGTAAAAAATTTGCATTGAATAAATCATTTACATTAATTCAGAATATGAAACTGGATTTAATTAAATTCAATTTATTTTCTATTTCAATTAATATGGAAAACATTTAAATATTTAATAAGGTGTCATTAAATAATTAATTCTAAAATAGTAAAGTAATTAATATGTGATTAATATCGCTCAAGTCAAGTTTAGTTGAACAATAATTAGTTAAAAGATTTGAAACAATAGTTATTATATTTGTTGAGGTTATATTTGATGAAACAATAATTATATTTATAAGGTTTGGAACAATAAATTGTTATATTTGTTGAAACAATAATTAATTGAAATTCATAAAAAATAGAATTGATTAAAAGATCTGAAAAAATAATTGTTATATTTGTTGAAGTTATATTTATTAAAGTAATAATTAATTAAAATTTGATGAAACAGTTAAAATTTATGAAAAATATTTGTTGAAACCGTAATCATTTAAAATTTATGAAAAATGGAAGTGCAACTTCAACAACCTTTTCTCTTTCCCAGTCTCACCAGATATATTCTTAAATGAATTATTTAATTATAACTTTGAAAACAGAAAAAGCAGACGAATTTCACATTGAATTTTTTATTCCCGGCAGATGGAAAAATAATTTATGTTGGATTGATTTTTTTTTCCAAATTTATATCTATATATATATATATTTAAACAAAATAAACTTAAGGTGAGTTAATGATGTTACAAATTTTGTTTTTGTGTTACAACCACACACATGCATATTTAACACACCAATGAAAATGGTGAACAATACAAAATACAGATGACATGTATAAAATCTCAACTTCATAAAGTCCATTTTTTAAAATTTCATAGACTTTACATAAAATAATTAAGACTCTATTTGTAAACAACTTCTAAGAATTCTGTTAAAAGATGTGTATTGATAAGTTTTGAGAAACTAGTACATTAACTTCACATACAAAAAGACAATTGATTAAATTATATAATTTATTTTTTAATTAAATAAAATATATTATGATATTAAAAATATGAACCGTTTTCTATACTAAAATGTTGTAAATCGCATAGGTCTACGAGCTAGTTATAAGTAAATTATTTTTGATAGCATGTATTTGGTTGCTTTCTAAGACTGGAATTTTCTAAAGTAAATTATCAATTCTTTTTAAAGTTTAAAATGGTATTATATATATTGATATCAATAAAAATATGAGATAAAAGCTTTATAACTATTTTATTAAAAATAAAAGAACATTATATTTTGTTGGTTTCTTTAAAAAAATCATTTAATAAAAAATTATGTATAATGGTACAAATATACGTTTTTCTTATGAACTTTACCTTGACTATATCTAAAATATATTCATTTGGTTGATTTTGCGTTTTTAATTATTTTTTATTCTAGATATCAACAGTTTTTATATTTTTTTAAATAAAATAGTAACGTTAAATTATTTCAATTACTTTTTAAAACGATATGATAATTTATTGATTATCTTAAATTTATTTATCTTTTCTTATATTTGAAAGTGAAAAAAATTATGAACTATGAATATCAATTTGTAATAGAGCTTAGAAAAATATCATTAATGATTCATTTCTTTAAACTTATACTAGTATGTAGATGTAATGATATAACTCATATCTTCATTATTTTTTAGCTTAGAAAAAAAAATTATTCGAACTTAGGATATTATTTTGATATCCTAGGTCTTAAATTTATCATTATGTCAACATTTGCAACGGGGGGTCTTATAAAATCGACATATGACCCTAGCTCCTGCATTAGATATGTCTTAGATTTTTTTAGTTTATCGATACAATTTTAATAAATTTAAGCGTGTTTTTTTTTTTTAAAATATAGTATTTAAACATAATTTTTGAAAATTTAAAAGTTAGTATTAATATACTTACAATTTTATGAAACACAGATAACTATTTTACATTTATGAATTATATGATTTAATGTTTTTTTTATAGTGTATTATGAATTATACGATTTAATGTTTTTATAGTGAATTTTAAATAAATTTTAACTATATGAAAAAAATATAAAAGTAATTAATAAATTGAAACTTAAAATATATGAAAATAAGAATAAAATTATGAAATATAATTACAACTACAGATGTAATTATACTTAAATAAAAGATTGCGTAAAGATATTGAAATAAATAAATAAATGTAATTAGTTAAAATTTTGATCTAAGGAAAAAAATTAATATATATATATATATATATCAGAATATGAAACTGATGGTAATGCGTTTTCTATTATAAGTATGGACGGACTTTTACATTTTAATGACACCGTTGAAAATATTTCACAAACTATATTAAATAATTTAAAGAATAATACTTACGAGAAAATAATTCAAATAACTAATTAACATGTTTTCTAAAATATATATATAAAAAATAAATGCTAATAATTAAAATTTTGATTTAAGAAAAAGTGAATTAATTTTTATTTATAGAAAACTAAAAAAGTTGACATTTTAAAAGTTAAAGTTAACAAAAAAAATAATAATAAAATTTTTAAAATTGTAAAAATATTCATGATTGAAAATACGAGGTAAGAATCCGATTTTATTAATATTAGGAGAGTGATTTTAAAAATGATAAAAAATAATTATTATATTTTTAAATTATATTCTAAAATTTATAAATAGAAAACTAAATAATTTTTATTATTTATTTATTGAATTTTAATATTTTTCTAAAATCTTAAAGTTTTTTTTTTAACTTATGAAGATAGACTAGATATATAATATATAAAACTAATTTAATTTTATTATTATACTTTTTTGTAATTATAAAATCATATATTTATATATGAATGCTATTTTTTTCATGGGGACTTTAAAATTCAATGAATATTTAAAATATTCTATAATTTTCCATTGATTAATTTTAAATATTTAATTCTATTAATAGAATTTAATCTTCATGTCATTAATATTCGTTTACAAAGAATGTTGTGTTGTGTACACAATAAATAAATAAATATATGCAAGTGAGTAAAATTTTAATTTAAGAAAAAGGTAAATTATATATATATATATATATATATATATATATATATATATATATATATATATATATATATAAATGGAAAAAAGTAGAAAAAAATTTAATATTATGAAAATAAAAAGTTAGCATAAATAAATTAGTCTTTTCTAAAATTATAAAACTGGACGTAATTAAATTCAATGTATTCTCTATTTCAACTAATATAGAAAATATTTAAATATTTAATAAGGTGTCATTAAATAATTAATTCTAAAATAATAAAGTAATTAATACGTCATTAATATTGGTCAAGTCAAAGTTAGTTATAAATATAATATATATGAACACGTAGTTTGGTAAGAATTTTTAGGGGATGAAGTCTTAATGACAATGTTTTAATTGTTTTTTTTAACAGAAACCAATTTTATTTAAGTTAGAAAAGATTATTATAAGCAGTTTTTTTTTAAGTATTTAACGTACACTTATCTTTTTATTTTGTTTTATTATTATTTGAAAAAGGAACGTTTTTATCTGTTTCAATTTAATTGTTGAATTTTCTTTATGGTCAAAGGAAAAGGGTTTGTATAGTGGCATTTGTAATTGTGAATTTATTGCAATAAATAAAATAAAGAATAAAAAGAATGTGATATGCATGTGTTATTAAAGGAAAATAAGACAACTAGTTATAACAGAAAAAAAAAAAAAATCTGTTATAAGATAGAAAACAATAATAGCACATTGAGATCTAATCTAAGAGTTTTGATCCGAAAATGGTTGCATATAGATTTGAAGATGGGAAACTAAATTTCGCAAACCAAACAGTACAGTTAAGGTAATCGCAACGTGTGTGGTAGTGTTAATTCGCATTTTTCAAAAGTCATTTTTTCCGAAACTAGTGATTACAATTTGGTATTATGTTACATAATCTTCTACGTGTTACAACACGTCCACATAAACTTTTACTTAATTGGCCCTAATCTTCATTATAGCAATTAAAATTTACTAATAAATAATTATCCATAATTAACATTGATTTATATGTCTTACCATGTACCTCTCCCAGTCATAAAAGAATAAATAATTTCATTTTACAACGTCAATACAAATTTAATTTTTTGAGAAATTACTTTTTTTCCGTTCGATCATATTTAGCATAAAAATAAAATTACCATCTTAATTGTCATTTTACACTTCAAATAAATATTTTCTTAATTTATTTCGCGAACCGGGAAAATAAAAAAACACATGAAAGAATATAATTCCTAATACTAAATACAAGGGATATATCAGGAAATTACGTTATATTTTCCATAAAAAAACTATAATATTAATTTTGTATAAACACTTTAAACATAAAACAAAATAAAATGAATTAAAAAGATACATGTTTAAAACCTAATATATTAATTAGACTTGTTAATCCTATCCCAAACCTTAAATGTTATGGTGCAAAAGAGCAAAACTTTAAATTAATCCAGTGCAATGATTAATAAGAACTTTATGTACTTTGTTGTTTACTAAATTGACATTACATAATTTATTTATTATTATTTAATTATTCTTTTTGTGCATAAAGAGATAAAACATCATGTTTGTGTATATATATATATATATATATATATATACCATTAGTGTGCAAGGGACAAATTCGTGTGTAACATGGTTGTGTTGTGTGTGGAAGCAAAGATTTCACGGCAGAAACAACTTCAAATCCTCACTTGCATTGGTTTCAGCTCCACTGTCCTGGAGCTGAACCTCATCCTCCTAACAATCTTCATTCTCAAACCCATCATTTCTTTTTATTTTAAAATGGAACATGATCATCTAATCAACAATCACAACAACAATGTTAATGTTAATGAAGAAAAATCAGAACCAAACGATGGTGCAAAAAGAAGTATTGCTGAAAGAAGAGGCTTCAATTCCAATGCTGCGCAAATCAACACAGGACTGTTTCACACTGCAACTTCAACAACTCCTTCGCCTCCACCTCGTCTCACCATTCCTCCTGGCATCAGCCCCACTGCGTTGCTCGACTCTCCCATCATGCTTCCAAATTCTCAGGTTTCGTTATATATATATTATACACCATCTCATAAGAAACGTTTTTTTATAGGTATTTGTGTGATGTTTTTGATCAAAATTCGAGTTTCTCTTCAGTGATCCACAAAATATAAGAGTTTGCATTAAAGATCATAGATTTTTTTTTTTTTTTTTTTCTGGGTAACATTTCAATCTTGATTGGAGAACGGTTTGCTGCATCTGAGTTTGTTTTTGTAAGATCACCCCATTTCCTTGTTTTGAAATTTTTGGTGGACGTTTGATGTTTTAGTTGATGTTCTAGGCAGTGCCACCATCTCCCACCACGGGCAGTTTCTTCATGATGCCACCTCCTCTACCTCAGGAATTTCCTTCTTATTCTGCTTCTCTGAATCAGGTAATTTATTTTTATTATTATTAACAATTCAAAATGTAATTGGAGTAGTTTAGTGTTATGTCACATGTAAATTTATTAAGATTTCCGATATGAAAATAACTCTTTTATTAAATCATTGATTAAATGGTTGATACTTGCTTTTGCTGATGTATCGAAAATCACAATAAGCTTGAAACATTGGCGTTGGTATTTATTGTATTTATTTACAAATCACATGACCTAAACTAATGAATTTTGTTGTTAACCACAGGTTTCTAATAATTTTCCGTCGATGAAGGGAAAAAGCCACACAGTTCTTTCAATAGATCTTTCATCACTCCCAGCAGATTCTGTGAAAAATAGTGTAATTGATTCCTATGATGATTTGAAAATGGTTCATGATGCAATTGTTAATGCCAATAATGCTGAGATGACGTCTGGTTCTGAAGAACTAAGCGATGAAAGTGCTATGCCAAAAAATGGTACGAATGGTGAGGATATTGGAGTTCAACCTTCTCCAGAAGTAGAACTGAAAGAAACATCTCATCCAACAGGAGTGGGAATGGTGAGGACCTCAGAGGATGGTTATAATTGGAGAAAATATGGACAAAAACAGGTAAAAGGTAGTGAATATCCCAGAAGCTATTATAAATGCACACAACCTAATTGCCTGGTCAAGAAAAAGGTGGAACGATCCCATGATGGCCAAATCACAGAAATTATTTACAAGGGTAATCATAACCATGTAAAACCACACTCTAGTCATAGAGTGACTGCACTTTCTACTGATGAGGTTTCAGACCTGGCTGAAAATGGTGCATTAGCTAAACCTGATGGTGGGTTCATGTGGAGAAATATTCAGTCAGGACTGAAAGATTCAAAAACCAGTTTAGATTGGAAGGCTGATGGCCAGGAAAGGACATCACCAATTTCTGTTGTGACTGAGATTTCAGATCCTATATCAACCAACAAAGCCAAATCTATGTTTGAATCGGAGGAGACCCCAGAGCTTACTTCTGCACTCGGTAGTCATGACATGGAAGAAGATGGAGCCACTCAAGCAGTTCCCATGGTTGAAGATGAAGCTGAGAATGATGAATCGGAACCTAAAAGAAGGTTTTTTATTCTATCTGATAGTGTCTTTATGGCCCCATATGAAGTAGAAAGAACTAAAATGTTTCTACATTGATTTTTCATTGCAGGAAGAAAGAGAACTATGCAACTGAATCAAATTTGCCTCCTAGATCTGTTCGTGAGCCAAGAGTGGTAGTTCAAATTGAGACTGATGTGGACATACTTGATGATGGTTATCGCTGGCGTAAGTATGGCCAAAAGGTTGTGAAAGGAAATCCAAATCCTAGGTGATGATCTTGTTGCCTTTCTTTGTAATTCCATCAAACAGTTAGGATTCAGCACTCAGGAATTTTGACTTGAGCTTATAGGCTGACATGTATTGAACATTTTGTCATGGAATCTGTTCCAGGAGCTACTACAAATGCACAAGTGCAGGATGTATGGTAAGGAAACATGTGGAAAGGGCCTCACACAATCTAAAATTTGTGCTTACAACATATGAGGGAAAGCACAATCATGAAGTGCCCACTGCAAGAACCAACAATCATATGAACTCAAGTGATGGTGGTTTACACCCCAATGGTGTGAATGGCCAAGTGGCTCTTGCTTTACCAGGGAATGCTGGCATTAAGCCTGAGCCTCATCAAACTCTTGCACATCATTTTGATAGAAAACCTGAATTCAGCAATGAGTTTCTGAGGCCTAGTTTGATTGGAAGTTTCAGCAATGACATTAAGTTTGGTCCTTCTTCCCTTTGCCAAATGAAGTATCCTTCCTTGAATAACACCATACCTTATGGCTCCTTTGGAATGAGCCCTGATTGTTGTGCTCCCTCTCAAGGTGGATCCATTGCCTCAATGTTCCCTGATTTTCCAATGCCACTACCATTGAATCTTCCCTCATCTGGAAAATTTTCAATTGGTGGACTTAACTTTAACTGTGCCAAACCAATTAATCCTATGCAATCGTTCCTTTCTGGGCAGCAAGTGAAGGACATTGATACAGTGTTTCTGAGGCCTAAGCAGGAACAGAAGGATGATACTATATATGGCTCCTGCATTCCCTCACTAGATGAAAATGCTTCTTCACTCACTTCTTCTTCGGCAGCACCATCCATTTACCAACGAGTCATGCAAAATTTCCCTTCATGATCTCCTTTTTTTACAGCTATTAGCAACAACACCAGCAAATGCTGAAGATTTTTTGTTTGTTATTCCAGTGTCTTCCTTACCGTAATAATTTACTTTCAGTTCTTATGTTAGTGCTGAATCAAACCAAAATCTCTTTATACAAATTGCTTACCAAGGTTCTTGGTAAGTAAATTTCTTGTGCTGTGACTCCTATTGTTTCATTTCTTTTATACATTTTATCAAAAAAAAAAAAGAAATTTTTTATATATATTTGTAACTTGTTCTCTGTCAAACATGTCAGTCCCTTCATACAGGAATATCTTTTGAACGTTTCCACATGGATGATTATGTATAATCAGTCTTCTTCATAAGGAGAGATTAAATGGAACTTTAGACGCTTTTCCAGCTAATGAAAAATAGACTATCTAATAAATAGTCTAGTTGTATAACAAGTTTACGTAGGATCTTCTAAAAATAAAAATCAAAATAGTTGCTCAACAACAATTAATTAGTGATCAGCATACAAAAAATTATCTTAGTTAACATGAATGTCAACTATATTCAATCAAAGAACTTCATAAATTAGTTAAATTTAAATTTTGTAGTATTTTCAATCTTTTTTATCTTTTTAATAATATAAACACCTAAAATAAAAAACTTAAATTTTCAATCTTTCAATTTATTTCTATCTTTCAATTCGTTTCTGTTAAGAATCAGTTTAAAACATTAATTCAAAAGTATTTTCAATAAAAATTAGTAAAAACAAATCAAAACATAATTAGAAAATCTCTTAATTTCAGATAACACGTAATACTAAAAACAAATGAAAACATAATTAAAAAATCTTTTCGTTAACACCTCGTACTAAAAATAAAATACTTGATATGTCTAATTGTTCAATTTTCTTTTACTTAAAATAGGTTTAGAGATATTTGCAATATATCTCAACTAATTAGATATGATTAAGAAGGATATTATAAAAGAGATAATCAAAGATATGTTTGTTTCTTATATTTTTTATTTCGTCAAACTTGTAGATAAATCGTTTTATTGTTTGTATAATATCTCTTTCGTTAAACTGGCTTTTAACATTTGATATAATATCTCTTTAAACTGATTTTTAGCATATATATGGATTTTAAAGATTTATTTTTTACAATTAATTATTTTAAACAAACTCTTTATATTAGTTATCATACCGTTTATCATATATCTTAACAAACTACTATATTACCATTGTTAAAACAATTATAATTATTTTTTTTGAAAGATGTGACCAAAATAAGAAAATTTAAAACAATATTATAAAATTAGTTTAGTGTACTAATTTTTCTCAACCGGATGAAATTAATTTATTTTTAAAAATAAAAATAATTCTCAGTTGGACTTGATTGATATTGAGATAAAGTTTATACTAAGTTATTAAATGACTTTATTTATTTTTAACTAAGTAAGATGGTACGTGGTAGAGATTATTCTACATGACAAAACTTCATATTGATTATCAGATTAATTTGTTTATATTTTCTACTAATAATATGGTATAATTACATATTTGACCATTGAAGTGAATCAGTAGTTTGGTATAAATGCAAGTTATTTATTGAAGTTATATTTTTCTAATAATACATGTGTAATTTGGTATTAATTATCTTATACATAAATTCTTAATTGACAAAAACTTCAATGTTCCCATCCAGTCCAACCAAGAAAAAAAGTGGTTTTCGTAATCAATTGATAACACAAATATAATATTATTCTAGCAACAAACATCAACAATTTAATAATATTATTTACGAATAATTAGCAAATAATAGTAATTTAAAATTTCATAAAATAATTATTTCTAAAGAATTTGTGTTAATGAAATTGTTTTTATATCTTGAGTAAACTACACAAAAATAACAATTAAGTAATTCTTTTACAATAACAGTTGGTATTTTTTAATCAAGGCATTTGATTAGTAGATTGTATAACTGTATGCCTATAATATTAATTGGTCAAGTTAAATAACTCTAATTGGATTGTAATTTGTAAACCTGGTATTCCGTAATATTCTTTAATAAGTTTTCTATGCGAAATAAGTTTTTTAATGATTAAAAATATTTTTTATGTTACTCAATGTATACTGTAACAGTCCAAAAATTTTATAACTTTTGTCTGTTATCAAGTATTAACATCCATTTAAGGTTCAAGGTACTACAAAAAGTGTTCAGATACATCAGAGTTATGTATAACTATTCTCATGACAAAAGAAAAACCATCTCAAAGTCATAGAGTCTTTAACTACAACAAAAACATATATACAAGACAAAAGGAGATCGATTTAAGAGTATATCATCTTTAAGGTGCTCCTAAACCTGCATCTGCACCTGCTCATGTACATAGTACAACAAGAAAAGCAAGGGTAAGCTAACGAAATAATGTTTTTAGCTTATAAGAGTGAAAAGAATTGAAGTGATTAGATTTACAAATGCAAATATGAATTCTTAAGTCGAATAAAACTAAGTTTAACGTTCAATCACAAACTTTCATACTTCATTTCAAATTCATTAACCTCATAATGATCCATCTGCAATCACCGTACCTTGATTTCCTTTCAATCCCAGTGCTCTGATTTCATTTCAATCAAAATGATTGCAAATGCATTCATCATTCAGTCATAAGGTGTATGTGTAATCATGGTACCTTGATTTCCTTTCAACCCCCAGTACACTGGTTTCATTTCAACCATAATGATTACATACAAGCCTATAACTCAGTCATCACACATAATACATTCAATTTCATCATACTGAAGCATATAGAGACATATGTAACCATGGTACCTTGGTTTTCTTTCAACCCCCAGTACACTGGTTTCATTTCAACCATGATGATTACATATAACTCTATAACTCAGACATCACACATAACACATTCAATTCCATCATACAGAAGCATAGAGAGACATATGTAACCATGGTACATTGGTTTCCTTTCAACCCTCAGTACACTGGTTTCATTTCAACCAAAATGATTACATATAACTCTATAACTCAGACATCACACATAACACATTCAATTTCATCATACTGAAGCATATAGAGACATATGTAACCATGGTACCTTGGTTTCCTTTCAACCCCAGTACACTGGTTTCATTTCAACCATGATGATTACATATAACTCTATAACTCAGACATCACACATAACACATTCAATTTCATCATACTGAAGCATATAGAGACATATGTAACCACGGTACCTTGGTTTCCTTTCAACCCCCGGTACACTGGTTTCATTTCAACTATGATGATTACATACAAGTCTATAACTCAGTCATCACACATAACACATCAATTTCATCAAACAACAACCAAAATGTTCTCACGTATTTCTTTCTAACATCATTACTTAAAACAGTTCAATTAATTATACCAAATCACAATAAATAACCAAATTCAATCAGCGCTCAAGGACCAGTCAGACCTGCAAGAAAGACGACTGATACTCATATATCTGAGTCTTTTATTCTAGGGTTCTATTTGAAAGTAAATAACTAAAATAAGTTACTAGCTTCCCTTACCTGATGAAGATCTCTACAACAATTCTCCACCCGATAAAGATGCCAATCTCAAAATCTAGGGATCTAGAAAAAGTTATCAGAACAAAACCAAATTTTAGTATAATCTTAATTAAGTTGAGAAATACTTTTCTCAAGTGTCTCGACTAAGATTGATGACAAAAACCTAAGGAAAACCAGAGATTAAGGGATCTATAGAGCAAATACGAACTTACTCTGTTTGAGATTCTGATCGGTTAGAAATGGTCTTTAACTCCTTAGCTACTGCAGGGTATATTTAGATTTTAAAACAGATGATGTATGGATGGAAAAAAACTAGAGAAAAGGAAAAGAGATTTTTGAGAAAGCGAGAGAGATCCGGGGAGAGAGTCTGGAGGTGCAGACCGTCACATATACAAACTTATCATTCTTATTTGAAAGACTAAATTAATATAAAATGAAGCTTAAAGAAGAAGAAAAGGATAGTGAAGGTTTAATATTTTAATCTAAAAATTAAAAGTGTTAAAATTTGAGCTATCAACTATTTTATGTATATTATATTTTTTTATGTTACAGTAATTGTATATATAACTAATATATTAAATTCAGAAATATCGTAATAAGTTATGGTATTATTTAAATTGAAAATAATGACAATTAATATTATAATAGTCAAAGACATTATTTTTTGGTAATTTGGTATTTTACATTTATAAATTTGTGATTATAGTAATGAATAAGCTGTATGATTTTTTTTTTCAATTTTGTTCTTGCTAATTTTTACAAATAAACTTTTACTCCTTCCTAAACTCAATGAAATAAAAAGTAACTAAAAGGTGATAAAAATAAGCGATTAAAACAAAAAGATTGAATTACTTTTTTTTTTAAATTAAGTAGTTAGTTTTGATTTGTAGTTTGAAACTTAAAAATTAATTTAGAACAAAATTATCTCACTCATATACCATATATGTATATGTAATAGAAAAATTTGATGTGTCTAACTTGATTTATGTTTTAAATATTTGATAAATGATGAGTAATACAATATACTTAAAGAATAAATAATGACTGATTTTGATATTGTTTATATTTATGTATATGTGTAGATAATTGGTCAGATATATGATAAGTAAATCTTATAAATTATCTATTATTTATTTTACAATGTATAGATACAACATAATTACCAATTTTTTTATTGTTACAAAAGCATAGATATATTTTTGTCCGCCTTCACTAACACTGCATTATTCTGTCAAAAGCCTAGATTTAAATATAGGATTTTCGTAGCCCCACCTTGCTAGTTTCACTTTTTTTCTCTTTAATCTAGACCTCTACTTTTTTCTACATTTCCCTCACTAACTTGTTCCTGCATTTACTTTTCAAAATCCTTGAGCTTGAATCTTATGTGCTCCTGGGTTTAGATCCTCCTCTTGTCTTCTTTGATTTAGGGTAAAATACTCATGGGTCGATGGATCAAGTTATCTCCAATTATTCATGGCTATTCATTCTGAAAACAATTTTATAAATATTTAAATTTTTCAGAAATTCGAAACTCATTTAAAATTATTTTTCACTTATAGATTCTATAGTTTAAAAAATAATTTCTTTAATTGAATTGTACAATTCGAAAATATAAAATAAGTTCAAATAATTTTCGGATTCTACGATCCGAAAACTTAAAAAATTTATATAATTATTTTCGGAATTTAAAATTTGTAAAGTAAATAAAAAAATATTATAACTTATTAAAGGACATTTTAGCCTTTTATTGAAGGTTAATTTTAGAATTATAAAACTACGAAGGTGTAAGATGATATATGGAGGTATAGGAAGAAACTTTCATTTTCAGTTTCAAAAGACGGGTCTAACATATGACCCGTGTCAAAGTTGTCGTCTTTTCGAGGTGTAGTTGTCGTCTTCAATCTATTAGCGTTGAACTAAACGAGGGTTCACCTGAAAAAAATATTCCACTCAAGTTAGTAAGAGTGTAAGAAAAAAATGTATATTTTAGTATAAGTATAATATAAAATATGATATTAAAAATGTGTGTTTTAGTATGAGAGTACTGATATAATGTAAAATATGATTTTTCATGTATACCGTGGTGATGTTTAAAGACTCTGTTATTGAAGTCGGCATAATTTCTCATAAAAGGTAAAAGATGTTTAAAATCACAAATTATCATCCAAACATGTAATTAATCTTAGTCGTAATAAAGTGATGAGATGACCAGATTAGATTGAGATGGGTTTCAGGTGAACCTGGACTTGCTACCAGGTAGGCACAAGTTCCATAAATGATAATAATCTGTTGAGATTATTATAACTGATACAGTGAATCAAAATAAAGTATGTAAAATATAGAATGTTGGTTCTCAACTGGATACTTTTTAAGAAAAATAAATAAATAAATTGAACAGGCTTACTAAGAAGAAGAAAACTAAAAAGTTCTATTGGGCTAGCCTAGAGAGCCATCTAAATCTAATTTTTTTTATCTTTACAAAATATAAGATTAAATTTTTCACAAAATTATCATCTTTTTGATATCTAATTCTTTTTTGTTCTCTCTATCACTAATAGGTTTCTCTCACAACAAATTGTAGTCCGAAACCCAAAAAATAACAACATTTGTTAGCAAAGACATAAAATTGAAAATTCATTACATAACTAAAAATAATCTTCTAACCTACTTCGATAAGTATGCTGATGTGTGATATAATCTTTAGTGTAGGAAAAAGAAAGTATTTCCAAGAGCACTAATTGTGGACTTATGTAAAAAGTCCGTGAAAAAGAATTCAAAATTTAAAGTGAGGAAGAGTATGGAGGAAACCATAATAGTTCCAACTTCATAACCAATCCACCGTTAATGCTAATAGAAAATCGCTAAAATAAGACAGAAGAGGTCTAATAATTTAAAAATAATTATAAAATATTTTATTTTATATTTTTTATCTTAATTTTAATCAACTAATAATCAAGATTTTTAATAATGATTATAAAAACATTAAAAATAAAATAAAAAATAAAAGATAAAACAAAAGAATGATATTTAAAAAAAAATTAAAAAGTAAAAGTTCGAGAGAAATAAAAAAATAAAAAATATTAATGGAATAAAAAAGTTATAACAACAAAAAAAACTATATACCAATGTACAAGAATTTATCCTAATTCACTTATATCGGAGCAAATTGCTTGACTCTTAAAAATATGAAACCTAAATTTACCATCTTTTAATTTATTTTTGTTTGGAATCAGTTTAAAAAGTTAATTAAAAGTATTTACAATATAAATTAATAAAAAAATCAAAACATAATGAAATTTTTTTTTAGTTCAGATAACGTGTAATACTTTTTTATTTCAATTATTCAAAACATAATACTAAAACAAAATACTTGATATTTTAATTATTCAATTTTTTTAGAGATATTAGCAGTACAACTGATTAGCAGATATTCGAAAAAGATAATCGAGATATCTTTATTTCTTACACTTTTTTATTTTACAAAACTTATAGATAAATCTTTTTATTTTTATTTCACAAAACTTATAGATAAATATTTTTATTCTTTTATATAATATTTTTTTGTTGAACTGACTTTTTACACGTACATATATTTTAAGGATTTCATTTTTTAAATTAATTTTAAAGATTTATTTTTTAAATTAATTATTTTGAACAAACCTGTTACACTAATCTTATCATATACCTCAACAAACTACCATAACGTACTATTATTTGTTTTGGCGTAAGTATATTTTAAAGTTTTTAGACACATTTTGATATCAAAAATAAAAGCGCGAAAGTCTATTAGCGGACCAAATTAGTTTTGTTTGACTATGTTATGATATATTGTGCCAGTTTAATAATTTGTTTCGTAAATAAAATTCTTATATTCAAAGTTTGTTTAAGTTACACAACAATATTATATAAAAAATTTACACGTTGCACTTTTTTACAATTGAATGATATATAAGTTATGAGTACGCCACTCAGTTACCAAATTTTAATTTAGTTTAATACAATTGCAGTTACCAAATTTTAATTATTTTAATAAAATTTAATTTTGATGATATTTTCAATTTTGACTAATGATCTTTGATTTGAATAAGGAAAGGTAATCTCTTTCCTCATACAGTTATCTGTTATATGTGTTGATGGTTTGTTGATAAAGTGTCATTTATTCTTTAATGTTATTAGTATTTGACCCGTACGGTATTATATATTATATCATTACATTGATTTAGATTATATATTATATCATCATATTAATTTAGAGTATAATATTATTATATTAAGCTGGTTTTTACTTTTGAAAATGAAATTAAGTAAAAAAAAATATTAATGTTAATTTACATGCAATCGAAAGCATAATTTATGTGATCAAGATTGTCATTCGCTGCATAAAGCTGTTAACATGATCTTATAAACTCTATGAATAAATTAATTCATTTTTTTTAATTTTTTTTTAATTTGAGATTAAACACAAAGGCCTATAATAAGAAGGAGAATATGAGATTGTCTTCTTTCCTCCTAAAGCTATTTGAATACCGAATAAGATGAGAAAAAATCTCTCTATGCCCACATTATACAATACTTATATGATTACCTTCAATTTATATTTAATATTGTTCTCCTTCTCTATACAAAGAAATATGATCTTTTATTTTCATAACTTAGAACAATAAATTTGTCCTAACGCCATGTTTAAAGACAATAATTACAAATAAAGAATGTTAATTATATATAAAAATGACAGAAAATAAATATTCAGAAGTTTCACCAAATATTCTCCTTCAAACTTTATCAACCTGCATCTTCTTTTATTGGTATTTAGAAAGTTAGGTTGGAGAAGCAAATAAATAACAAAATAGTATACTACAGTTAAAACAATAGTTATACCTTATATGTTTTTTATAATATTTTAAAATATCTTTTTATACACAACATTTTTAGTTATGTTTGTTACAATTTCATCTTAATTTGAGATAAGTGTTTTTAATCTTTTTTCTGTTTTACTCAAAAAATAATACATAGTTAACCATGTGTGAAAAACGGATTTGGAAGATACATTTCAACTTTAAAAGTGATTGAATTTAACTCTTATTAATTGCCAAAGTAAAACATAGAGATAATGGAAGTTTTCTTCTTTAAAATTTGAAAGGAAATCCTAAATAGAAGGTATCAAATTCATTATTGAGATAAGAATCTTTTTATCAATTTTTTTTTCAATGATGACAATTGTATAAATAACATTTTGGTCAAATTATTAACTTGCAACCTTATCACATTACAAACTTCATTTACTTTATCAATATTTGTCAAAAGCATAAAAAGTACACCCATTTTCAACATGATTCAGATGATTTGGTATTCCTGAACATTTAGTCGCATTTAAGGATTCAAATGTAAATCATTTATCTTGAATTTCCTAATCCTCATTTGGTTGGCAAGGTGTGTTAAAACCCAAATATGTTTTTTCTTCATCATTTATTAAAAGTAAAGATAAAATCATTAACTTCCTTTATAGGTTCAATTGTGAGACAAAGTATTGTTCCATAATAAAAAAATTACAGAAATACTATATTTAACAAAATTTGAAAAAACACAAATTGAACCAATAACAACAAAGGTGAGTGAGTGTTTTCAACTAAGAGATCTTGTGTTATATGAATAACACCCTTATTATTTTCATTTAATCCATATCTCTATCTCTAATGTTTAGAGTCCAATGAGTAAATTCTTTTATATCTATGACACTTTCACATGTTGCAATATTTAATCTCATATTCTGTGAAATTTTTGAAACTTTACAATTTTGTCTTGATTGACTTCAAATCACCTCTTATAACAATTTTACTACCAAAATATTTTTTTTATTATTTTTCTTTTTCAAATTTTAAGATATTTTTCAAGGTTTTCAAATCACATCCTATAACAACTTTACTATCAAAATAATTTTTTTATTATTTTTCCTTTTCAGATTTTAAGATATTTCTCAAGGTTTTATCAAATGCTTTAAAGTATAATGTATTTATCACCAGTGCTTCATCCCACATAATTTAATATAGTTTCAATTAAAAGTCTAGCATGAAAACTTCCTTAAACTATGTTGGAGGTTGATTCCTTATTTATTAATAGTGATAGGTAAAATCTAATATGTGTTGTCTTTTTTAAGAAATTTATTAATAGTGATAGGTAAAATCTAATATGTGTTGTATTTTTTTCAAAAAATGATAAATAAGCAATCCCACTTAGAACTACCTTTAAAAAAATCATTTTAATACATCTAATAGCTGATGACAATAAATAGTTTTCATCTACCACCATAATCATATAGAAAAAAAGAATTTTTTTTATTTAAAAAGACTACTGGAATGATATATTTATAGACATGTCATCTTGGCCAGAGCTTTGAGTATTTGCTAACAAAGAATTTTTTTTTTAAAATCTAATGAAAGATTAATTAAACTTTTAAAATAAATAAATTCTAAAATTAATAAACTGTTAATAAATCTTATTGCATAAATATAACCATAAATGCAATCAAACTTATTAGTTGAAGCATGGAAACTTGACATGTAAATTATTATTGATTAATGGTTGAATTGAATACACACAATAACATATTTGTCTAGAATTATTTAAAGAACAAAACAATGCAAGAAATCATAACATAACTTACTATTATAGACAAATCATAAATCATTTACTGAATGAAGAAACTTTTCAATCTTCAATATTAACAATTCATTTTTGTAAAATTATTAAAATAATACTATTTTAGTATTTGGAATTTCGTATGTCTGATTAACCTATAAATACAAATTCATCTATAAATACAAATTCATAGTGGTGTATAACATACTATATAATATTTAAAACATAAACAGGATAGTTATAAAACTAAAATGTATGAATAAATAAATAAAAATAAATATACAAAAAGAAGTTTAGATATTTGTTCAGAAATCACAGAACATTTAGTCTTTTACTTCCATCAGACTTTCAATGTCCAATATTAAAGAGTTCATTTTTCTAAAATTAATAAAAAAATAATAATTTAATTTTCAAATTTCAAAACAACGTGTAAATACCAAATTTAATTAATATACAATACAATATAATATATTATAATGTATGATGTCATATATAATCTATAATACATAACATAATATATAATATATTGAAAATATATAAATATAAAAAAGATAGATATTAAAATAAATGTTTACAAATAATTAAACAGTAAATAAATAAAATCTTAAATATAAAAAAATAAATAAGTAATAAAACATTCTAAGCAGTTATGATAGAAGTTTAGATATGATTTAAAACATAATGACCACTTGATAAATCACAAATCACTTATTAAGTTAAAATACTTTTCAATGTTTAAGATTAAACAATATTTTTTTGTAAAATTATTAAAATAATATTATTTTAATAATTAGAATATGGAATTCTAATAAAAAAGTAAATGTAAAATTCATATTCATATATAATATAATATTATATCATATATAATATAATATAATATATAATAACATATATAATATATGATATATATATATATATATATATATATATATTAAAAATATAAAAAGATAGATATTAAACTTAAAATTTATGATTAAATAAATAAATTATCTAAACTTTATATATATATATATATATATATATATATATATATATATATATATATGAAAGGTTATAAACACTTCCAAAATCACAAAACATTGTATCTTTAATGAGACTTTCCAGTATCTAAAATTTAAGAATTATTTTTTATAAAATTAATAAAACAATAAAATTTTCAAAATTCAAACTTGGAAAGTCTAACTTGTAAATATCCTATTCCATTAATATATAATATCGTATATGATATAATCTATACTCTATAATTTATAATCTTTAATCTATAATATATAATATACAATATATAACACAATATAATATATTTAAAATATGTATATACAAAAAAAATTATGACTACTGATGTTTTATATTTGATTGGTATATGTTTATAAAAAAAATATGTAAATAACCAATTTAATTAATATATTAGATAATATAATAAACTCTGATATATTTTATGTTATTGATATTTACAATTAATACAGGACATTGTCACTTTGTGGAGATTGTCATTTTGCCTGTGTATTTGTGATCACTCTGGTTAATTGTTTTCTCTATATGTTTCTTCGCATGTTGCTCAATTATCCAAAATTTCACTCTTTTGTATACTTTCCCCATCCTTTTGTGGTGGAAATACAAATAAATTAGTTATGCTTTGTTTGTCTTAGTCCAAATATACACTGATGAAATGAGAGTGTCTATAAGGGAATTTTTTGCTATGTCTAAATGTAATGTTACATATTTACATTTATTTAGTTTTCTTGGTGTTTTTTCTCTTCAACTCTGAATCAACTTTTATATGATAATGACATGCTTTTGTAGCTGTTATGTACCCTTCATTAAGGTTGGTTCAAGACAAGTTTAACTATTAAAGAAACATTTATGCAGAAGTGAACAGAGAGAAGCTTGAAAAAGTTCTCAGTAAATAGGAAAATGAAGATGGTTATGCCTAGTTGTGGACATTCCTTCTGTATTAGCTGCTCCTATGATTGATACCATCAAATTCCTTTGCCAATTATTATAATTTATTTTCATAAACATTTTTAAAATAAAAAATGTGGTCTTATTAATCTTAATGTAAGGGTATCTAAGTTAATGTGGTCTTATTAATCTTTTATTAAAAAGAGTTAAGTGAGTTTAATTTGGTTATTCATTTATAAAACAACTCACAGAAATTATGCTTTTTCTGAGACTGCAACATGCTTTTTCTGTGTTGTAAAAATCTAAATCTCATGCTTTTTTATGATATTTAAACCATACATGCACAAACTATCACAGACATCACATATATTTTGATTTCTTTTACTTGTTAAGGTAAAGAGAAATCATAACAGTTGAAAATGGTACAAAGGATTTAGCACAATTAGATTCAAATTTTCAGAAATTACTACGGAGAAATAGGTATGGATCCTATCTCAATATTAGGTAACAACAAAACTTCCTCTTAGTGTTTTACGATGGAGAATATAGCATAATGCCAAAAATAATTATAAAATTTAACCAATAAACTTCCGTATTAAAAAAAATAAATCAAACTAACCCAATGTATTAAAAAAAATTTAAAATCAAACTATATAAAAAATTATAATTACTTATTTTAAAAAATGTGACCACAATAATAAAATTAAAAATAATATTATAAAATTAATTTAGTGTACTATTGTTATGATAATTTTTATCAGATATTTATAAAATTAATTTATTTTCAAAAATACAAATAATTTTATGTTTTACTTGATTTATATCAAGATATAAAAAAAACTTTAAATTATATATGCCATGTAATAGTATGTAAAAGTTTATGCTAATTACTTTATTTTCTTAACTGAAAATAGGATGATAGAGATTATTCTATATGACAATTGATTACAAGATGTGAGAATTTGAAAGATTAATTAGATTAATTTAATTATATTTTTCTACATTTGAACACTGAACTTAACCACTTATCTATTGGAGTTATATTTTTTTAATAATATAAATATAAGTTGATATCTTTCTTCATCGGAAATGCTTCCTTCTTCTAAATCAGTTAGTTGTTAATTGTTTTTATCATTGTTAACCGTAATTATAATTAAATAGTGTTATTTTTAAGGTTTAAGATTTAGATAAGAATATTAGACTTCAACCTTCTCCAATTAAACCTAATGCAACAGGACTCAGAGAATTGGTTATAATGGGAGAAAATATGGACAAAAACACAGTAAAAATAAACATAATTGTTTATACTACTGAACTTTTTAGGTGTTGTATTTTTAAGGTTTATAAACTATTATGATTATCAATTTATTTAAGAAATAAGATAAAAAGTAATATAAAATAATTGAAATTAAGTAAAAAGAATATTAATATTAATTTACATGCAATAAAATACATAATAAAAATATAATTTATGTTGTTAAGATTTTCCGTTCCTGTTTTAAAGTTGTTAACATACCTACATAATCTTATAAATCACATGAATAAATTAATTTTTTTAATTTAAAAAACTTTACATATTATATATGATTTTACCAAAAATAAATACAAAGGCCTATAATAAGAAGAATATGAAATTGTCTTCTATCTTCACAAAGCTATTTTGGATACTATATTTTCTCTGTATACAGGTTATATAATAGTTATATAATATAATATCTTTTAAAAAGTTTACATTGCTTTAATAAGTTTTCTATTCGAAATAAGCTTTTTAATGATTAAAATTTATTTTTAATGTTATTCAATGTATACAAAATTACTTAACATTCTTATTTGAAAGACTAAATTAATATAAAGTGAAATTTAAGAAAACGAAAAGGATTGGTTTAATATTTTAATCATTAAAAATTAAAATTTGAGCTATCAACTATTTTAATATTTTTTTATTACAGTACTTGTATATATATAACTTATATATTAAATTTGGAAATATCGTAATAAATTATCGTTATTATTTATATTGAAAATAACGATATTTAATATTATAATAGTCAAAGACATTATTTTTTGGTAATTTGGTATTTTACGTTTATAAATTTGTGATTATAGTAATGAATAAGCTGTATGATTTTTTTTTGTTCTCTGCTAATGTTTACAAAAACTGAATGAAATAAAAGTAACTATAAGCTGATAAAAAGATGATTAAAAAAAATTTGATTAATTTATTTTTTTTCTAAAATTAAGTAATTAGTTTTAATTTTAGGTTTAAAACTTAGAAATTAATTTAAACTCTACTACACATTTCAGGATTATATCTTACCGTCTTAAACCATAACATTTTGGACTAGGAGGACACAGAAGATGAAAACTGAAGTACATAGACCAAAATTAGTTATTTAAATATTATTATATTACAAATTATTGTATTCATATACCAAAGATATACTGTTAAAAAAAATCTAATATGTTTAACTTTATTTATACTATAAATATGTAATAAATGAGGAATAGTACAGTATATCTATTTGTTAGACTTAACAGAAGTAAATCCTATAAATTACCTATTATTTATATCACAATGTATAAATACAATATAATTATCACCTTTATTTTTTCTATTTTTACTTTGTTGTTGTAAAGGCGTAAATATATCTTGTACCTTTATATCAAAGATGTATGATATAAAGATGTATGTGTGAGACAAAAATCTAATATGATTAACACGTTTATATTATAAATGTTATCATTGAGCAACATAATATATTTGTATATGTGTGGTGGGGATTTGCTAGACTATTCTTATGAGAGGTAAATCAAAATTTATTTATTATTTATGTCACAATATAAAAATATAACAAACCACCACATTTGTTTTTTATTCCCTTTGTTATTACAAAAGCAAGTGTAATTACACATTATCTTTATATTTTATTCTAATGTATGTTCTTCTGTTGAAGAAAAAAAAGTAGGTATAATTAAAATATTTAATATTATATACGATATTGAAAATAACAAATAGCAAATACTTAATTACAATATAATAGAGAAATGAAATTATTCGGCATAATATAACATTATCCTGACAATATAAAATATAATACATGTATTAATAAAAATTTATACAATAAAATCGTAAAACTGAACCAAACCAAACTTCAGAAGTTGGCTTTAGTTTGTTTTTTTTTTTTTTCTATATTCAAAAGAAATTGCATATCATTTTATTATTTGACTAAGATGTATTTTTAATTAAAAGTTAAATCAAACCACACCCCTTAGAACCATAATAATAAAAACTATCAACATTTATTTCAAATATTGTCAACTTTAAAGCTTAATGTCTCCATTTTTTATTCGTGGAATGTATTTGGGTAGATTAAAAGATAAATATAAACTCCTAAATAATGTGAAATCTTTAATCGCAGAGTAAAGGAGCAGAAGTGTTTTCTGAATATTTTCTTCTTTCCCTCAAAAGACTCCAACATTTTGATTTCAAATTCACTAAAACATCATCGCCAAAATCAATCACTATATTACAATATTATCTACTTCATAATCTCATATCCCCATCATAATTTTTTCTTTAAAAAGAAAGATTTATATAAATTATGTCATTCTTTGACCTTTATTGCATCATTGTCAATTTAGAGTCTTCTATACAGTTTTCTGATGTTTCTTTGGCTCTTTTTCCGCAAGACCCTGGTGCGCCTTCATTACAGTCACTTAATATTAGACATCCGATTGGACTCAATAGGCTTGAAATTACCATCAACATTCATTACAAACAGAACCCTTCTATGTTGACATGAGTCACCAACCTTCCTTGCAAGTATTTTAGTTGATGGTAACTATTAATTTAAGTCAAAATCTAGGGATTATGATCAGAGGTCGCATGACTGTGGAACAATTCTTTGATATGATTGAGACATTGTGGATAAGAAATTGAAATATGCAAAATTAAATCTTTAAAGATTCGAGTCTGTATCAAATTCACCAATTTAACCATATATGTAATAAATGCTCTCATAGTATGATCACTATCATATCTGAGTTTGAGATGAGTTAGATTCCCAAAGTCTCTCGTGCATAATATTACTCTCTTGTAGGATCCAACTTCCTCTACCCACAAATTCCTTCGGATTTCATTCCCAAATGTAGCCTTTACTCAAAAGGCCAAAGCATGGGGAAAACTAAATCTAAGAAAATATGTCCAAATATATAAACAATTTATACACTAATTTCAATTTTTTAGTCAAAATAACAATAACTTATAGCTTCTGCTGTGTTGCACTTTCTAGTAGCTGAAGCATAAAAACCAAATCCATACAATCCTTATACAAATCCAGTTACAAGCATCAATACCAACCAGAACAAGGATGTAAAATAAAAAGTAACGTACCCTAATGTTGGAAGATTTCTTATTAAAGTGTAGAATACTTACATTACTTCCGAATACTAAAGACAAAGCCACTATAAGAACAAAATGAATTATATTACCTTAACTACTGATCTTGCTCGAGTAATCCAAATTGGTTACTCTAATTCTACATCATAATCAATCTTATCTAAGTGGCCAAAAAGATCACATCATATCACGTACCCATTAAATAAAAGCCAGCCCTAAACCTATGCACAATCCATGCACCAATCTTCATTTCAACATATTCATCATAACACAACCAATTACCTAAAAAACCGACAATCCAACAGAATATATCACCACACACAACATATTAGTACTAGGTCAAAAGTTCACTTTAACTTTCAATATAGGGAACAATATACATTCGATCCTTGAAAAGAAGGGATCCCATACAACAAAGTCAATCTCATTCCCACGGAAAAACCCTTCTTTGTCCCTTCAGACACAGCATCATCGCATTCATACATATTGCATCATAGTCCCTTCCCTCGATAAAAACAACTAAGGATACCCACTTCCCGCAATACTCAACAACACCCTAAAAGCTTCAACTTAGACAGATAAAAGGAAAGAAAAATAAAAAACAAAAAACAGAGCACGAAGGGGCTATAACATAAGCGATGATAATGACCGATTACGCTCACTTCTTGTGGCTTCCGCGAACGCCCGGGCGAGACTTCGACGAATCGGCGGCGAGCGAGGCGTGAAGGTTCACGACCTTGTCCTCCTCGAAGGGGATCTTAGGGTGACGCGCATCGTGATGAATCTGCATCGATTTCACATCAGGCGCTGTGACTTTGCAGTGCGGGCACTCATATTTCGCGTGCCCGCCTTTCTCCACGCCAGAGCGGTCCGCCAGGCCCGCCTTCCCGCCGCCGCGATTGGTTGTGGCGGCATCGATCTTCGCCGCGATCTCCTTAGCCGTGTGCTTCTTGGGCTTCGCCTTCCCGGTCATCGCGTCGAGGTGCCGAAGATCAACGAAAAATTGTGTTCCTTCTGTCCTTAATGGTTTGGATTTTGGGGAAGAAGGGGTTGATTTGGAATAGGGGATGGTAAACCCTAGGGTTGGGAGAACCCTAATTTGTGTTCGACCACCGAAAGGGGTTTGTTGTGTGGTATCACGTTGCGTTTCGCCTGCGCGTTTTGGGAATGGGTTTTGGTTATTAATAGGCACGGAGCGCTAGAGGCTTATCTGGAACCCATTATTTTCAGCATTTCTCATGATGTCTGAATTCGGGACACGTGGGGGTCTCTCATTCGTTGATATTTTGTTCGGCCCAATTGCTTTCGAACACCTCCTTCGCATCAACTTGGGCTTAACGCTGAGTTTTGTATTAGATTCCTCACAATCTTATCACCTATCATTGCTAGGGTCTTTATTTTTTTCCAATTTTTTATGCATGAGTGCTTTTGATTTTAGATGATTCTTTAACCAACTTTGGTGGAATTAAGCATAATTTAAAGCTTCCCCAGAAAGCTTAATTTAGAAATGTGGTTTTTACAATTGGATAGGATTAATTTTGAAATAATTAAGCGTAGTTGGGAGTTTGATTTCGCGTTTGTCCATATAAAAGAATATTTGTTAGAAGATATTAAAATTTTAAACAAATATTTTTAACTTTCAATTCAGGAATATTATGAGTGCATAGACAAAAAAAAAAAAGG
>Ga0209700_101812_pt1 | contig 44350 bp, 26 predicted proteins | sample SiratroredBW_FD_187528 | JGI IMG/M metagenome (GOLD analysis project Ga0209700, IMG submission 187528) | Root nodule microbial communities of legume samples collected from California, USA - Siratro red BW (SPAdes) (version 2) | ecosystem: Host-associated > Plants > Roots > Nodule | place: USA... | reverse complement strand
AAGATATATATATTTTTATATATATATATATATATATATATATATATATATATATATATTTGTGAATTTGAGTAAAGGAAGTTATTTTAAATGTTTTAATGGATATTGTAATTATTTATTTTATTAAATATGAATTGGATGAATTTGAATTGAATGGAATGAATGTTATGTATTATATGATGTAGTATCAATGTTTCTGAATGATGTGCTGTATGATCGAGACTACCCGTGTTATCGTATCCTGACTCTACTAGTCATTGGAATCATATATGAAGATGACTAGGTGGTGGGAGTCGAAGGAGGTTCATAGACTGCGTCACGGTATGAAAAAAAATCAATTAGATCAGATCATATGAATTGAAATGTGTATATGACTATGGATTGAAATGTGTATATGACTGCGCCACGGTGTGAAAAAGAACTGGTTAGACCAGATCATATGAGTGTCTCATGAGTGTGATGTGTTAGTGATAATGTGATGTTTGAGATGAACCATGAAAGCTTGATTTGTTGTTTTTGGGTTGATATAGAAATTTAATTTATGAAAATACAAATTTAAAACTCTCTAGCTTACTTTTCTTTTTATATGTTGTTTTGTTTTATTTTTAAAACTGCGATGACCGTGTATTACACGTGAGCAGATGATTTGACAGGTAGTGTGAGTCCCTGGTGAATTGATGAAGAAGTTTTATTTTATTTGTAATTTTATAAAGATATTTTTACTAAATCTTATGTGGAGAAATATATTTCGAAACACGTGATGAATGTATGAATCTTTATATTCAGGTTTATTATATATTTTTTTATATAATAAAGTTCCTATTATATAAAAAATTTAGAATGTTACAAAAGAAACATAAATATAATAAAATAATAACAATTTATAAAATTATAAAATAATAATAATAAAATCTTAAATAATAATTATAATAATAAAATAGTAATAAAAGTAATAAAAGTAAAATTAAAAATTATAATAATATAAAAATATTATTTATTTTATCAATCACACTAACATTGTTACAAATTTTTTAAACTTTCTTTACCATATTTTCTTAATCCAAACACACATATTTTTCAATCACTTTCACCTTAAATTCCCTCATTTTTATTTCCTTAAATTTATCTTCAAATTCCAACATATTCTAAAAGAAAAATCTAAGCACAAGTGATAAAACCACTTTCTGTCCAAATCCAAACCGCTAAAAGGACCAAACGATCCCATTTTTAATCAATATCTAATGAATACTATAATGGCTATTAAAATATTCATCAAACAAAATAAGTTATCAAAACAAAAAACCATCAAGATGTTCAATATAAAAATATACATAATAAAAATTAAAATGCCCTTATAATAATAAAAATTATGTATTATAAAAATTATGAAAAAGAATATTTATGATTACAATAAATGTAAATTGATGCATTAATTATTTTGTAAAGTCCAATCCATTGTTTTTTTAGAAAAAGAAAAGTTGAAAAATGAAAAAAGTTTTACTTTTTGTTTTGATAGATATATAAATTTCTAATAAAAATTAAACTGTATTAAGTGAGAAAAAATAATTCCAAAATATAAACGCGTGAAATTAATTTTAGACAAATTTATTATTAGCAAAAATAAGGAAATTATCTACGACTTCTAGTCTGACATCCACCCTATTTCCTCTTACAAGGTCCACGGTAGATTAATTCCAAGGCGGAAAAATTGACTGAACGCATATTTGATAAAATGTTTAAAAAAAGCCTTGAGATGGTTCATTCATAACTCAGAGACACAAATATGAGGTTAAGTCTTTTTTTTTTTTTTTTTTTTTTTTTTTGTCTTGAAAAAGTCTTTTTTATGTTTCACTACTTGTGAATTAATTTAATTGTAAATAATTTGTATTCAATAAACTATAAAATAAGTTTTGATAACAAATATTTTAATTTGATTTATAAATAAATGAGCTTTTCAATTGGATTTCTTTTCAGTTCAGTTGTTTGTATATGTAAACTAACTAAAAAACTTCAATATATAACCTAATATATAATAGATTAAACTAACTGAAATTTCATATTTTAACTTTTTTATATACATCATTCAATTATAAAATTACTTTTTTAATATAAAGTAATAAATAAAAAATTAGAAATCAATAATATTACTTTTCCAAATTATTATTATTTTTTCAGTTTTCCATGAAAACAAATATACTTAAATGTTTCGCTCTCTAATGAATAAAAGAACCTACAGAAAAAAAATTATGACCTTCGTTCAATATATTTCAAATTTTAGTCAATATTTTTCAAAACTATTAACATTTTCATAAATTTAAAATGAATTCTCTAGTTTTTCTTTCCTTTGTCTTTTGCATAAAATTTAATCTTAGTTCTTATACTTTAAAAGTGTATTAATTAGTTCTCAAACTTTAAAAGTATATTAATTAGTTCTCAAACTTTAAAAGTATATTAATTAGTTCTCAAACTTTAAAAATATGTAAACGTAATCCTTCTACGGTGAAATAAATCATTACTAAATATTAAATTTAAGTATAATAAAGAACAGATATCTTTTATATAAATTTATTTCTTTTATCAACTTTGAGATGGTAAGGAATTGTCACTAAATATTAAATTTAATTATAAAATAATTAAAACTTTTATTTTTAAAAGTAGAAAGAATTGATATACCAATGTGAAAGTACAAGGACCAAAGACAAATTTGAAGAAGAAAAAAAAAGTATTTCTCTTTTTTAAATACAATTAATTATTTTCTTAACTTATACTACTTTTAATTTTGGTATAAATTTTCACACTTTCAATGAATCAAGTTATTTTAATATTCTAAAATCAACAAATTTAATTAATCATAATTGGATGACAGTATATATTAATCTTTTTAACATGTAATAACAATTTATTCACACGAGATACTAAATAACACAGTAATATTTTAATTTAAAAACAATAATAATTTCCTTCAACAAAATAATCTTTAATTGTTATATATTAATATTAAATATCAATAAATAGAAAACAACTTATTGTAAGAAAATTGACTACTACTTGTTGATAACATCAATATAATGCAATAATAATAATATAATACTAATTCAAACAAGCACATACATCAACCGCAAACCCCACTGGTAATTTTCAACGCGATTTTGCAGAGCTTCCGCGTTGAAACCATCCAACGCTCTTAACCATAAATTCCTTGTCTTAACTTCCTTCCTTCTTTCGTCTCATTACATTATCTTCTTCTGCAGGTAACTACTCTCTTCCTTTCTCCTTCTACCACTATGCTCTGTTTTCGCCATTCTTTATATCTTCTTTTAGTCTATTTTTCACTTTCAATTTTGTGACCCTTTGTCTGTTTCAACTGCAATTCTGATGATTTCAGCATAATTTCTATGAATTTGGATTCATCGTGATTTCAAGATTCAATTTTGAGAAGAGGGTTCGTGCTATAGAAGAACTTGATTTTGATCTTTGGATTTTTGTTTGTTTGGGGTCAAATTGATACACAAGATCATTGTTTCTTTAAGAGATTGAGAGAGAGAGGATGTTTGGTTCAAAGAGAACTCCTTTGAGAGAGGCTAAACCTAGCTCTGTTGGTCCTGTCCATAACCCCTTTGATTCTGATCAAGAGTCAAAAGATAAAAACTATAATTCCTCTAAGAAGACTTTAACCAACAACAACCCCTTTGATGATGATGTTGAGGTCAGTGGCCACTCTTCATCATCTTCCTATGGCCTTTCTTCTGCCCATAGAAATAGGTATAAGAACGATTTCCGCGACTCTGGGGGGTTGGAGAGTCAATCTGTGCAGGAATTGGAGAACTATGCTGTTTACAAGGCTGAAGATACCACAAAGTCAGTGAACAGTTGTTTGAAGATAGCTGAGGAAATGAGAGAGGATGCTACCAAGACTCTGGTGATGCTGCACCAACAGGGGGAGCAGATTACAAGGAGCCACCATGTTGCTGCAGATATTGATCATGATCTGAGTCGGGTATCGATCTTGTTATTCCTCAGTTACATGGGCAGCTTCTTGATCTTGTGAAAAAAACTGTTGCTGCTTCAATTGGTATTCTGCAGTACTCATTTGAATGTTTTGTTGATGTATTTACAGGGAGAAAAACTTTTGGGAAGTCTTGGTGGCATGTTTTCCAAAACTTGGAAACCGAAGAAGACAGGTGCAATAACTGGCCCAGTTATTTTTGGAGGTTAGTATTTTCTCTCCTTTCATCTTTTTCATTTCAACTGAGGGTTGTATGATAATTGTATTTGTTATGTTCTTCACGATATAGATGATCCTGTGAGAAGAAAGGGCAATCACTTGGAGCAAAGAGAGAAGTTAGGATTGACTTCTGCCTCTAAAGGCCAATCCAAGTCACGGACAATACCTTCTGAGTCAACAAATGTGCTTGAAAAAGTTGAGGTTCGTATTGAATCGATGAAGATTTAACTGTTTGCGTTGAAGTCATCTGAAATGCTGAACATGACAAAGCTTCAGTTTCTTAGTGCTTTTCTTGTAGAATTGTTTTGCTTCTGCTTGTCCTTAATGACCACCATATCACTAGTATCGAGCCAACCATTTTATTCAAAAACACTCACAAATTTTCAACTATCTTATTCTATAGTCAATATTAGTGCAATTTGGAATGCTAATTTTTGTTTTGAGACTTTCTACTCTGCCTTGTACAATATTGTAATAGATTTTCTTAGCATCGAACTCAGCTAATGGCTAGAATGTCCTGAACAGGTTGAAAAGGGAAAGCAAGATGATGCACTGTCAGATATAAGTGATATCTTGGGAGAACTGAAAGACATGGCCCTTGACATGGGATCTGAAATTGAGAGGTAAGTTTATTGGATTGTATGCTATCTCTAATGTTTGCTCAGGCCGTAGTACTAGTTAACAGTTATTCAGAACTGTTTCACTTATTTCAAGATCTCATAATTTATACTGTTTTTGATAATGTTGCAGGCAAAACAAAGCCTTGGATGGTTTTGACAATGATATGGAGAAGTTGACCATCCGTGTGAATGGTGCTAATCAACGTGGCCGTCGTTTGCTTGGGAAATAGGGGTGTATATCATCAGACTGATACTGATTTTTACTATACATTTTTCAATCAAAGGAGCTTCCAATGTTCCAGGATACTGTTTTCAAATATAGTAATGTACAACATTTGTCTCTGAAATATATATAGTATTGATTGTTAATCAACATCGTGATTTCCTACTTTACCTTTTCGGGCATGATTCATTCTATAACTCGTATTTTTTTACCAGGAAGTATGTATTTCCGTCACAAAAGTTATACTTTGTATTGATGAGTTTTTTTCTTTTAACTATAAGGAGTTCTTCGTGCTATTTCTCCTTTTGATTTGGGGTAACATCATGTGGTTTTGCTCTCTAGTGCTTTGGTCTTTTTAGAGATTGAAATAAATTCTCTTTTAGGTATTCCATCTGAATGCTTGATTGAGTTTATTTTACAGAAATAATAGATTATTTTTGTTAACTTGTTGCGATAAATTTCTAAATTTCAAATTTAAACCATAGTAAACGTGGTAATCTAAAATCTTAACAAAGGAAAATTTAACATCATACCTTCTCAGTCTAGGTCGTAGAGACCAATTTTGGACAAATTCTCTGCGCACCTCCATACAAGAAATAAAAATATCATTTTATTCTCTATCTGCTGCACTCCCTTCCCTTCTCATTTTCTATATTTTTGATTTTTTAGTATTTTAGATTATATAATTCAAAATACAAAAAATATTTTATTTTTAGATTATATAATTTTGAAAAATGAAAAAAAAAATTATATTCCAGACTACAATCTGAAATACAAAAAGTTGTATTCAAAATTTTACAATCAAAAATATAAGTTTTAGAAAATATAAATTTTAGAAAGATATTTTTAGTATTTTTTGGAAGTAAAGAAGAAAGAAAAGTATGGAGATGTAGGAAGAAGCGTCCCTAACTTTGTCTGGGTTTTTGGGTTTTCATATTCAACTTTAGGGAGCTTCTTTCTACTACTCCATAACCTCCATATCTTATTAATCCCGAAACTAACATTGAGGAAAAGACAAAAATGCCCCTTTAATTTAAATTAAAAAAATTATAATTATTTGTTTTGATTTTTGCATTATAGAATTAGAAAAATAAAATTTTAAATTTGACATTATTTTTGGATTTTACAATCGGGAAATCAAATACTATAATTCCAGGGTTAGTATTTCATAATCTATAATCTTATATTTTTCCTATGTTACATTTTTTTATCATAAAAGGAAAAAATAATAGAAGCAGGAGAACTACTCACCTTGAAAAAAATTTATTTGGTAGAACTTGAAGAAGATGAGGAGATGTGATAGAAAATCAAGGAAAGGTAAAAAAAAAATTCTTGGTAAAAACCAAATCTCTTGATTCCTTGTGTCTTTGGTGATAAAGACCTTGTCTATCTTATTTCTCAACTTTGTCAACTTTGTTATGTGTTAAAACATGTAAATAAAAATTGTAGAATTCAAAAAGTAATTTTTCTTTTAAAATTACACAATCTAAAAAACTTTGAAAACGATAACTTCTATAAAATAGAAAAGGTAACGTGGATATTTTGAAATAAATGGTGATGCAAGAACAATATGAGAAACTGGAACCACCTTTCAAATGACTCTGAAAGTCCTAAAACCTCTAAATCAATCACATACTTAATCATTATAAAGTTTTATTCATTTTAATCTCTAAAAATGTACGATTTTAATTACTGACTTTTAGTTCTCCGGGGGAGACAAATATAAGAATTAATGTATAAATCTCTTCAAAGACAAATAATCACGACATTTTTAAGGACCAACAGTACATTTGGCTCAATCTCCATTCGTTATAAGTCCGTAATAGGTGTTTTTTTTAATCCAAGAGATTCCACGCCCGAGAATAAAAAATTAATCTCTTACTGATATTCATTTAGAAGACTTACTTCTATCAATATTTCTTTTATACACACAAACTTGAATAAAATCTCTTAACCACACTAAAAAAACAATTATTTTTGTGAACCCTGTTGATGTCTTCCAATGGAATTAAATGGCTTTGCCTAACTAAGAGTGAAACAAAATCACTTCTTTATCATTGGACTTGAAACAAATTTGATCAAACAATTTGCTTGCAACTAGATGATACAACTTCCATGTTCCTTCAATACTAAATTATTGCAAGGTTGTAACTTTCTTGTGAAACCAATAATAGCTCACTACTTACAATTACCATGAGCTTGCAATTGCATTAGTCCCAGTTCCAAGTTATTTGCTATAGAACCCTTCAACTAATATCTTTGCTGTCTAGCACATGCTGGAGCATCAAAGTTGGGGTACACAATAAACGCAATGGACAAAGGAGACAAGTATATTGGAGATCGCACATTACTACTCACTGGATCCAACCTTGGAAGATCTCCCTGGTCTGTTAACTCCAGTGGAATACCATTAAGCACCATGGTTTGACTTTTGAGATAACCATCTTTTGGAGTTAAGTGGTACTCTTCCCTAAATGTCACCTCTGACCCTTTTGTTCCTACCCAAGAAAATGCCTTCTTGAGTTTATCAAAGAATGAGTTTTCCTTGTGGATGTTTGTGGCCACTTCCTTTTCAATACTTGCAGTCACAGGGTTTCGAACAGTGAGAGTAAAATGAGTCTCATTACTTAAGTTGATTAGAAGTAACGTCACACCAACCTGTAGAATGAAATTGATAAGAACCAAAAATATGCTAAGAAAAATACTAAATGAGTCAGAATATATCCTTCATATGCCATGTAGAATGTTAAGTCATACAATATAAAGCTTAGGCCCTAGCAAATTTCATTTAAATAAAAAGAATTTCTAGTATATAAGAGTGACAGAGTCGCACCTGTACTCAAATTTTCCCAAATTCATTACCATATATAGCAAAACATCAAAAACTAGGAATCAAAGATTTTATTGGGTGAATGAGCTAAAATTTAATGTTATAAAGTTGAGCCTATGATGTTTATATCATGTTTGATTTTATGGTAGTTGGAATGCTAATAAAAACATATATAGAAGAGTGAACCAGATAATAATGTGATTCAATAGCTATCCAAGATGAACTAAATTAGGGAACTTACCCTGTCTTTTGAACAATGGGCATAAGTGCGTAAAAAAGGTGAAGAAACATCACTTGAAACTGCAAGAACTTTCTTTCCCATTAATCGATGCCACAAAAGTGCACTATTTAGAAACAAAACAAGAAACTAGGTTTAGATATACTCAAACATGATAGCATAAAAATTCAAGTGACATCAAGGAAAAAAAAAAGGGTATTCCTTTTCTTTTTTTTTAGCAATTTTCTATTTGTACTTGCCTGTAGTAGTCAGGATTGGGAGTGAGGGTGGTGGTATTGAGAAGTCCATAGTTCCCTCCAATTAGAGTCTGCCTACAATAGACTTTAGTGTTGTAGCTGGATGCTATTCCAAGTTGATCTAAGTACCTAAGTCATTTCAATTTCAAAACTTAGAAAGAATGACATCACAAGTAACTGTTTTTGCTAAATATAACATCATAATCCGTGCTTCAGCTATGAATAAGAGGAACAGAAAATGATGACAACCAACATCACCTACCAAAAACTGTTAAGAAAAGTATTAGATACATGATTGCCACCACTGTTGTACGCCCCACCAGCTTCTCCTACCCATGCAGAAGACCAAGGACCATATGTTTGAATGGTTTCAGAAAGATTGCCAAAAATTGATTCCACCCTGCTTAAGCGTTCAGGATCTAGAATCTTCCTTTCAAGATGCTCGTCACTACCTGAAAGAGAATCAACTTAGAAACTGACCATGAATGACAAACAACAGTATTTTTCCAACTTGTAAACAATGTATATCAATTGCCAGTGCATGTCTCTAGCATTTATGAGAAAAATAAATTAAACAGAAATGCTAACTGTATTGAAGTACATGAGCAGGTAGTTCTACATAGGACAATTTCGTGTTATTATTCATTATTAGGTAAAATCTTTGGTAGCTTTGAAGATAATCAAGGAGAAGGGGGGCTAAGACGTGTCTCTACATAATACATAAGCCCATTTTAGCTTATGGAGAACCTTATTACATTTGTTCTTATTTTTCTCTCCTTGGAGTGCTTATGGAGAAACTTGTTCATGCAAGCTTGAGGTCTATTATCATATTTGTTTATTATATATTGCATTATTTAAAAGGAAAATGCTGCATTTTGGAAAAACTAAATAATTGTAAGAGTTTGCTAAAATAGAGTATGATCGACCTCTTTTGACAAAACTCATTATCCAGAGAGCTATTTGGCCAAATTTTTAGATACACCAAATCACTTAGTTTGATCTTGGAAGGTATGCATGAACGTTAGCATGAATTGTCATTTGAGCTTGTCCTCTTTGCAAATGATACTTCAGTTGTCTCAAAGTCTCATCTTTGTTGTACAGCTTCCGCTAGCATTTCTCCTGGTATAAACCTAGCTTTGAAAGGGGACAACGACCATAAAACACCTCAAGTGGAGTACAGTTAGCAGCACTTTGGAAACTACTATTTTACCAGTATTCTGCCCAAAGGATAAATTCTGTCCAAACTTTTGGCTGCTCAAAACAAAAGCAGCATAGATAAGATCCTATTGAGTACCTTAGTTTGTCTATCCGATTGTGAATGATAGTTTTACTCATCCTTAGTTTGGTTCCCTGTAACCTAAATAACTCCTAGCAAAACTAAACATAAAAGTTGGGTCACAATCACTAACAATAGAACTTGGCACTACGTACAATCAAATTATTTCTAGACATATACTACAGCAATAGATAGAGCTGAATATGGGTGTTTTACTAAAATAAAATGGTCATACTTACTCAGCCTATTTACCACCACCAAAAGAGTATCAAAACCCTTAGATTTAGGTAGGCCTACAATGAAAAATTAGATCAAAGTTCAACGAACACTTTTTTATTTGGTTTTGATTTTGTACTTAGACAACAAAGTATAAAACATATTTTTATAAACATCAGATCACGTCAGACGCAAGTACTATTCGCTTCGTTTGTCAGACGAAAGCACCTTGCATAGTACTCTTCATCTGATCAACTTTTGGTTGGACAAATGATGAATATACTTCGTCTGATAGACAATAAGCCTTAAGCATTTCATAGTACATATCGAATACTTATAAATCCTTATTTTGTATGTGCAAGGAATGTTCGTCTTTTCATTTCTTTCAAGAGGATCTTGCTTTTAAGTGTCAATATCAAGATCTCTTGAAAAGCGTGCTTCAAGCCGTAAACAACTCTTCTAAAAAGACAAAATGTTAGTGCTATAGAGTTAGCAGTTATGTCAAGCCCCAGGCTGTTTGCTAAAGAGGAAAGAAGCAATCGGCCTAGACTTGATAAGTCATGCGATGTATTAGAGAAGTTGCGTAAAGAGGCTAAATGCATTTAACTCTGCATGAAGGGCATTTAGTGTGTCTACGTGCTTGAATGTGGTCGACAATAGCCAAATAAAATGAAAGGCTTATAAACCTCACAATGGGCCCAAAAAGGTTGATAACAACAATGTCACAATGCTTACGATATTTGTTCTCAACACTTTCAAGTAATCCTAAGCCTTGTGTGTGTGAGGAAGAACATTATTTGTGTTCATATCTAATTAAGAGAGTGCTCTCAAACTTGTATCTGTGTTAGGTCATTAATCTCTTTTAATGAGCAAAAGCTTGTGATATTATAGATCACAACCTTTGTTTATCAAAGTGTGGGTCCAAACAATACTCGGACTTTTCTTTATCAAGGTGGAATTGGAATTTCGTCTCAAATAAACACTCAAGGAAGCAACTTAGTGCATGCTCATCCAATGAGTTTGGACGAACATGACATGGGTGTAGGAAATTGTTCTCGGGGTTGTCAATGGGCTAGGCCTCATTTGGGTGAGACAGGGTTAGGGATTAGAGAAACCATGAATCTTTCATATCCTGAATATGTTAAGAGAAGGGATGCAAATCTTTGTTGGTGGAGCTTTTGGTCCAAACCATGAGTGTCTAGAAAAGAGTTTGAGTTTGTTCTTTGGGCTGAAGATGATCTTGTTAATGAGGCATGGGAGACAGTGCAACTAGTGTTAAAAGAAGAGGCTTTTGTTGAAAAAAGGAGGATGAACACCAAGAGTTAAATTATTAGTGGTTAGAATTACCAATTTGGTCAGTTGGGGGTATGACACTACCGCAAGCAATGAAACCCAATAAAGTTTCCACTAACACAAACTATCGCTGCAAGATACAAGTATTATTTAAACTTAGTCACTTCTTTTGTTGATGTGTTGCATAGTATCCTTCATAGCCTTCTTCACATCACAGGCAATTCCATGGCTTGAATCACACTTTTTGGGTCATGCAAAAAACTGCAAAGAAATATCCCATCAATTGATCTTCCCGATGTTTGATTTGCTCCACAACAAAATTTCAAATTCCTACATGAAATCTTCCACACTCCTAGTCTGTCATATTGTAGCAAATCTAAAAAAAAATTGTCTTTTTTGGTGCCTCCAAATCTCCCTAACAGTGTTGTAGCGAGATCCTCCTAAGAAGGTTATAGAAACTGGATCATAAAACTCAAGGAAGATAAGTTTTCAGGGTTAAAAGAGACAGCATTGTTTATTTCTTGCACAAAATGTATTACAGAAAGATACCAATTTTGGTTCTTCGAGGGTCCATAAATCTCCCAGATATATCTTCTATATTTTTCCTCCTTTTTCTCTTAACCCCAAATGTATATATATACAAATCTCTCTAAAACAACAACTAACTCTACATAACTGACACTCAACTATTTGTAATTACATCAAATAGTTTTATTCCCCTTTTCTCTTATTTCTTCTCTCATAAACCTTCATTATAGGAGGTTGTGTCCTATGAAATGGATTATTTGATTTTTGTCACCAGAATTTGAACCAATGGTCAGCATTTCTTTCCATGATAATGAAGCCTAGGTGTAATTTTTCTGACCTTTTGATGATTTGTACTTCAAAGAAGTTTTTTGCCCTTGCTATCCATCCTTGTGGATCACTCCCTAAGTAAAGCCTTTATATGTCTCATGTTTGGTATGCTTTCTTTCACTGGAGTGGAGTCATGTTTGTTCTCCAGTCTACAATCTCCTTCCTCTATTCACCAGCTCATCTCCAAAGCACTCACTCTACTTTCCATTATGCCTCTCAGAGACCAAAATGGTTAGGAATCAGCACTATTTTCAAAGAAGTAACAATGAAAAGAAAATCAAAACGTCTTTATTTCACCCAGCATAAAAAAAAATGCTACACAGGAGCACTCTCCTTTCCACTGGATTATTCCAATTACAAGTCTCTCAAATCTCAAAAATTCCCTCCCCTTTTTGCTCTAAGCTTCGTATTAAAGGGCTCCTTTTTGCTGACTAACTATTCTTAGTTTTTCCTTTTAAACCTTGTCCTATAATAAAGATGCAATGCTGTCTTATTATCAACTTGTTGAGCTTGCTCCTGCCTAACAATATTATTACCCTCAAGAATTGCGAAATAGAAGCAAAGGAAGGACTGTCCAGCGATTTCATATTATTAAACATTTGGCAAGAAAGCCTATAGTAGAAAGAATTAAGTGAAAATCAAACCTGGGCCCAGATTGTATAGATGATGAGTCAGAACATTGATTATGCCTGAACCAGAAACCTGAAGAAGCTTGTCATACCACTGTCTTTCATAAAATCCTCCCGGTGCCACAAGTGACGGCTTGAACTTGGAGTTCTCGTACAATGTTCCTAGAATTTGCTTTAGTTTTATCAAATCTTTCCCATACTGTGCAACCCCAACACTTGCGCCAATGCCCTTACCACTCAACTCATTCCCTACAGCAGCAGATTCAAGAATAAAGGTTAAATCAAACAAAAATAAACATAATAAATAACCCTTCCACTTGTTATATTTAGTCCTACCAAGTTCCCATGAATCAATCTTGTATCCCTTTGAAATAGTGTATTCTATAAAATCATAAGCATTTGTGGGGTCCCAGACTCCTTCCCAAACATTATGACTAATTTGGTGCTTCCCATGGAGTGCATTCAAGCCAAATGTCACAATGGCCCTGCAAGTGCCAAACTCCAGTTAAATTACATCACAGCTAAACAATTCCTCCCCCATCCCTTTCTTCTTTCCCTTTACCATTGCATAATGCATATAAAGACATAGTATACTAATTATGCATGTACTGACATTCGTATTCCATGTCTTAATTTATTTAGACGAAGTCACGTAACAGGGATGGAATCCAGCCTACAGACCATAGACTAATATCTCAGATATTCACCAAAAATCTACGCCAATACTTGCAGAAATGAAATATGGAAGCTACAACAATTAAAATAAATAAAGCATCTAGAGAGTGTTATAATTAGGTTAAATATGCTTTTATTTGCACGGTTTACAGATGCAATTGTAGAACCTATTATACCAGCAATGACTGCATATAAACTGCATGCTATTGGAATAAGAAACTAAGTTGGTAGAATCATAAGCTTTTATTTGCATGGTTTTGTGATCAAGAGAGGTAAAATAACTTAGTGACGCAATTATAGAGCCTATTATACAGGCAATGACTGGATATAAACTGCATGTTATTGGAATAAACAACTAAGTTGGTAGAGTCATTCCAAACAAAGTTTAAGAAAATAACTAAGAATGCCACTAGCATATACTTTTGTGATGAAACATTTAAACAGAAGAGGACAATCCCTTCAGCAGCTATTAATTTCAAAAATGTGACCCAAGCAAATGAAAGTCGTTACTTTGTTAAAGTACCAAATTAAATAGCTCATCTTATTTTTCATTCTTTTGCTTTGAATTGAAGGAAGAGGGGACAATGGAGGAGGTGAAGATAGATAAGTCTCAATGTTGAAATTCTCACCCTGTCTCGTTGAAAAACTGATTCAGCTCATCCCACCTTTTCATGTGTAAACATCCCTTTGAAAATCCAAATAATCCACCTTTAACCTTTTGCAAGGGATGACAAGGAGACTTCAAACTTCCTACATCATATAGAATCTGGTCTTGCAAAGAACCTCCAAGTCGAATCCTCAATGGCTTGAGTGCTATCATGCAACCATTACAAAAAGAATAACATCATGCTTAACATAATTACTCCAAAGTTAAAGATATCATAAGGACTTTCTATATCATACAGAAGTAATGCAAATATACACACACCTTGGATGGCCTTGGAAAGGAAAGGATGAGACAAGTCCTGGAAAATCAATCCACATTGAAGTGAACAATGAATAAAACAGCTTAATTGGTTTCCATGGTTCTAAATAGGAGAGTTGGGAGTGGAAGGGGATGATAAATAGTAGTGTTTCATTTCATTTCTTATACAAATGAATTTCAAAGTACTCACCAAATTTACAACAGATGAATATCCCCAGGGGCAATGGTTGTAGTCACACTTGTCATGAGGCCACCAATCAATAGTGGCACAAATAAAGTTATCACCTGTTTCAGCCTTTGCTTGAGCTCCATCTACTAGAAGGGAACCATGTTCAATATCTTGACTTAAAGTGGCTTGAAGAGAAGCCAACAAAAGAAACAATGCAAGGTGGAATCTCATTAGTTGATCAACTGTATAAGCAGCGGCATCCAAGTCCAACACAACTAATCCAAACCAACTACAGTAAAGGATATAAAGAAATCAGATTTTCTCAAGCTACATCAATGGAAAACATTTAAATGAACACTATTGCTTACGGTTAAATTGTTGGGTGGAAATGAAACCAGAAGATTACAAGGAAAATATATCTTATGGTTGTCTAATTTCCTGAAATGGAAAGTAATGGTGCTCATAATTATTTTCAAATAAAATAAAATGAATATTATGATCCCCCAAATTGAGAGTTTCAAAACATAAGCTAGACCTACTTAGTTGATGTTAACAGTGAAGAGTAACACTGGTGTCCTATCATGGTGTGTCCCAATCATGATTAACAGTGTCCTAAACTACTTTATTGTAGCGAAAGGCAACTAAAAAATTGAGAACCATTTTTCAAAATTTGGACCATTACAAAAATAATTTCAAAGTCAGAATTCTTACTATGATCAAAATCACACGTCAATTAAATAAAATAATTCCATTAAAAAGGTTAACCAGAGACAGAGAGACCGGAAGCGTAACAGCACTCAGATATATTTTACATACAGAGATCGAGATCCGAATGAAACATCAAAGAATTATGAGATCATAGTATTAACTAAGAAGGTGAAAGGTTTTAAAAATTATCAGTGACCACGATTTCAGCCACGGTATCAAGATTTTACAAAAATTATTAGTGACTGCATCCATCACATTTGTCTGCCCCAATATTGAAGATCACGACAAAACTGCCACAGTAATTTAAAATCTCTAAAAGAGTGAAATGAAGTGGGTTTTGACCTTCCTTGACTGGTTGATGCAAAATGTGGAGCTAAGAACTAAACTCACGTGACCAGAAGAAGAAGAGGAACCCAGAAGGGAAAAATGAAAACCCAGAAGCAGGGGTACTGAAAGGAGCAAACTTTGGAGACGGCGAGTGTCAAATTGAAGCTTCTTTTTCGCCAATGATGAGTTCCAACTGCGAGGGTCAATAATGGCGGAAAAAGGTGCTTTTCTTTTCTTTGGTTTTCAGTGTCGGTAGGCTGACGTTTGTGTCTGAAGCACAGAGGCACCCACCATATTAATCAATCCAATAGAAAACATGGGTCCTACGTTGTTCTCTGTGAGACTCTAGAGTCTAACTCAAGTTGTACATAAAATAAGATCAACTGCACAACATTAACAATAATTAATCGTACAGGGAGAATTATTGCTCCATTATCCTCGTATGTGAGCTCTTTAGATGGTTATGGAAAAAAAGTAAGAAAATTTAGAGAAAATTAAAATTAAAAATCACTAAATATTCTTTTATTTTTAAAAACAAAAAGAAATTTAAGTAATTAATGAATACCACACGTTTTCCATTAAGAAGATAATATATAAGTCGATGTTAATCAGTATAAGTTATTAATTTTTTTCTCCTATTTGTGGTATATTTTATTAAATATTTCAAAGGTTAATTTAGAAATTCTATTTAATTAATTTAATACTTAACAAAAATAAATATTTTACTTTGACTTGACTTCTTTAGAACAATCTAATCTTATTCATAAGTATGAATCTATTTTTCTAGTTTAAAATTTATGCGTAGATGGTGATTATTTGGAGTTTAAAAGACTTAAATTGTGACGGTTCAAATCAATCAAGCTGATTATTTGGAGGGTCTTGAAGATGGTAAAAATCATCTTCATGGATGGAAGAATCATTCTTGTGAAAGGGGATAAGCGACTTATCTTGAATGTTTATTCAAAACTTAGCAAATTCGTATTTCTGCAAAGGAAGTAGGTCCTGTGGATAGGAATAATCAATTTCAATTGCTTATTGATGATGTAAGTGTTGACAGAGGATTGGATTAGGAGGAGAATGTGCTGATAAAGGAAAACAGTTGAAGATTAGCTCCAATCTGGAGGACATGACTAATGGTTCTGAGGGTGAACAGTGAAGAAAGGAAGTTGAATCTGAGTGAGAAACTCAGAACTTGCCTGTTCTTGGACAATAGATTAGTGAAAGATTGGAGAATCAGTCTGATCAAGAGGCTGTTGGTGGTGCAGAATTACACCAAGGTACTCAAGTTGAAGAACATTTGCAGGTTTCTGAGGAGATGCATCAGGAGGCCAAAACTTTATCTAAGTTTTGGAGTGATAGAGTGGAAATGGAAGGTAATTCTGAATCAGAACACTCGTCCAGAAAAAAAAAAAAAAAAAAAAAAAAAGAATCCAAAAAAAAAAAAAAAAAAAAAAAAAAAAAAGGAAGGTCTCCTAAAAACAAAATGCCCCTATGGGTTTTTACACAAAAAAGGGTGCACATGGAGTTTAATTTAAGTGTATATTTTGGAATGTTAGGGGTCTTGCTGATAGTAAAACTCAAACTTATCTCAAGCAGATTTGTAAGAATACTAGTGCTGATATGGTGTTTATTGTTGAACCATGGAAGGATAAGGCTAGAGTTTCTCAGAATATGTGATGATCTAGTAGGGGTTATTCTTTTGCGGATTCCAATCAAAGAGGAAATAAGATGACAAATTTATGGTGTCTAACAAAGCTTATTTTTGCTTCTAATCAAATTATTGTTTTTACTGTGTGTGCAGGGGCAAAGCTTTCATGTGGCAGGTGTGTATGGTGCTACTAATTACATGGCCAGAAAAGTGCTTTGAAAGGATTTTGTTGGCTTAAAACGATAGTTCATATGTAGTCAATGGGTGGTTCTTGGAGGTCTCAATGCAGTGGTTATCAGCAATGAGAAAAAGGTTGGAAATGTACCTAATAATATTTCATGTGCAGATTTTCAAGATTGGTTGAATGATTGTGATATGTTAGATATTCCAATACAAAGTCATGAATTCACCTGGTCCAATGGTAGACGTGGCAACCAAAGGATTGATATGCGTTTGGACAGGGCTGTGTGTGGTGTATCCTGCCTTGATGATTGGAAAACCATTGCTTGTAGCACTTTAGCTAGGTGTAATTCTGATCACCACCTGATCTTTCTGAAAATGGGAGATTTGGTAGGAGGAATTATGTTTCTAATTTTTTGGCTATGTGGAATGAAAGAAAAGACTGCCAGAATATTGTTAAAAAAATCCGGAGTGCTTCTGTTGCTGGTTGTACTATGCTTGCCTTGCAGAAAAAGCTTAAGGCACTCAAGGCTGCATTGATTGAGAGGAATAAAGGTACTGTTGGAAATGTTCTTGTGCAGGTTGCACAGTTGCAAGAAAATCTAAAATCCTATGGAAACTGTGAAAAAAAGATTAATCCAAGAAAATCTAAATGAGGCTTTGCTTATGGAGGAAGTTTTTTGGAAGGAAAAAAGGCAGTCTAAAGTGGTTCATTGATGGGGATAGAAACACTAAGTTTTTTTCAGACCATGCTAAATGTAAAACAAGTTGTTCTTCTATTCTGAAGTTGTATGATAATGATGTGGTTCTAGAGAAGCCTGAACATATTGAAGAGTACATCTTGAATTACTATGAAAAGCTTTATAATGCTAATTCACAGATTGATCATGATTCCAAATCCTGTTACTAAGAAAGAAAATCAAATTCTTACTGCTCTTCCATCTTTAGAAGAGGCAAGAGCTGCTCTCTTCAGTATAAATAAACATGGTGCGCCGGCCTAAGATGGTCTTGGTGGTCTTTTCTATAAAAAATATTGTCATATCATAGGTAGGGATGTTTATGAGACGGTCGTACAATTCTTCATGGAAAATTGGATCTTTACAAATCAAAAACGTTTTTTTTAAAGGTGGGGATAATTGTGTCTCAATCCACAAGCTACTCTTGGTTCAAGAAATATTTTTGACTTTAGACAAATTTGTGATTAAAAAATCACCTTTTATACTCGTTAATATAAGGGTTAGATTCTCTCTACTTTGGTAAATTGAACAATGAAAAACAAAAATCAATTAATTTGAAAATAAAGACAAACATATTAAGAAAAAAGTTAATATCAGATTTATTTAGAAAGATATATTTTCATCAAAGTGAAACTTTTTTTTTTATGTTAAACTGTTTTGACGTTTATGCATTCAACTAGGGTGATCCGATGTATATATATATATATATATATATATCTTTCAAACTTGTTTATAAAATTATATATTTTTAGGGTTTAAACTAAAATGACTTTTACATATATTTTGAAAAAAATAGTAAAAATAACATGATATCACTAAGATTAATTATACCAATAAAAACGTATCATTTTGTCAAACCATACAAACCAATATTTTATCCAGACAAGAACCATGGCAAAAAAAGAAGTTCTTAGTCAATCCAACAATCAATACCTTTCCATTATACAAAACGGCCCCAAATTAATTGGTAGGAACACCTTGCCAAGCCATAATCAATGATTGGCTAGAAATGGAGGATCCAATCAGTGTCATTACACTGCCAAAATTATCTATATCTAAGGCTTTTCATTCATGTTGACTGCTGCATGCTTTTACCCTATACAACAAGGCAGCATCTGTTCAAAAGAATTTCTACATAGAACATAATTTATAGACTATGCAATGAAATATAGAACGTTATGATGTAAGTCATTCTTCCTTCATGGCTCGACCTCTTCCAGGAGAAGTCCAGTTGGAAATCAACTGCACTGACGTGCCAGTTTCCATCATGAGGCTACCAAATTTTACTTTTTCCCTTTACAAATAAATGATTGACGCTGGAAATTCTCTGTAGTTGTTCGCAATCCCTTCCATGGTGCATCTCTACTTCATTAGCTGTCTGCTAAAGAATAGGCACTTCCAGGAACCTCGACTAAAAGCTCATCCTCGATTATACTACCTCGTTCATCGATAACCCTATGGTCCTGAATTTGATTCATGAAGTGACGTGAATAGAAAGCTCACAACAGTCATCAACTTTGGTTAACATATATTGTTAATAGTTTTACATATGCGTGTAAACTGTAAATAACTTGTGTTTACACAATTTTGGACAGTGAAGTAGAGAACAAAATCATATTTTACAACTAGCCAAATTTACTTCTTAGGCATGCAAAAGTATCAACCAATATATACAATAAAATAAATACAGAACAGCTAGCTGGTAAGTAAACAATATTAGAACACAACAAAATAACTACTAATCTAAATTTTATTATCTTCACAATATTAAAAATTGAAGTATACCAGGTCAACAAATATAATTATTTAAGGCAGGCGGATCGGTATTACCAAATGGCAATTCCAACCGACAACATGCACCTAAATGAAAAGCAGCAAACGACTTAAATCCTAGGATGGAAATTTCCCACTGAACCTTACTGGCCAATCAAGGGTGCCTTTGGTTTATGGAAGTATTTTCCTTTTCTGTTTATGTTTTCAGAATAATTTAATTTAACATGTTTTACTTTGCAAATTTCATCATTTTCTATACAAATCATTAACCAATAACTTGTGAACTGGTGTGGATTAAACAACTACAAGAGTTGAAATTTTCTGAAATTAACCAGATGAAGTTATGTTGTGATAATTAGGAAACCCTTCTTATTGCCTCAAATGAGCAAACCAAACACATATTATTGCCATTTTCAAGAGTTTTCAAATTTTTGTGAAGTTAAGCATATGATGTTGTATACTAATAATCAAGCAGCCAAATGTTTCCTCCAATCCAGTATTTCATGAGCAAACAGAACACAAATTGGTTGTCATTTTATTAGGAAGAAGTTGTTATTGAAGGAACTTAGTACTAAATTTATCAACTTAAATGATAAATTTGCAGAAATTCTGACCAAGTCTTTAAGAAGACCTAGAATTTAGTCTATTTGTTCCAAGCTTGGTGCATACAATCTTTATGCTCTACCTCGAGAAGGAATGTTAAATGATTATTCATTAGTAGTTGTATAGCTTTTATAGAGTTTCCCTTTTTTGGACTATCTATTGTTAGGGTTAAGAGTCATGTTTTTCCTTGTATTGTACTTGTTATCATCTTTTCATATATATCTATATCTATAAAAATATTTATATGTATATATATATATATATATATATATATATATATATATATATATATAAAAATATATATATATATATATATATATATATATATATATATATATATATATATATATAAGCACACACGCGCACACACATATAGATAATACATCAAGCTGAGGACTGAGGAGGAATAACTGATTTCTGGCCATCCTCTAAATTCGAGTGTGTGTGTGACTTGAGAAAATATATGAGAAAAGGAACATGAGAGATCTTAATTTAGGTCTGTCTTTAGAGATGTGAATCTCGTAACAAAGTACAAGGACGAAAAAAAATAAAAGAGTTCACCCCTGAACCTAGATTATATATAGCTACAACACAACTTTTATAACACAACTTCTTTTATAAAGTTGCTCAAAAAATAATATAAACTATTCTAATATATAAATTTAATTTGAAGCCCTCCCAAGGATTTTGCCAAAATATCTGCGTGAATATAAGGGAAGATTCTTTCCCATATAGCTAGTTCTAAAACACAAAGAAAGAATAGCAACAGATTCTAATTACATTAAATTCTAATATTTAATTGACAAAATGAAATCATCTAATTCTGATTACTATAAACAATACCTTAATAATAGCGCCAGCAGAACCCTTGCTACCATTTTTCATACTACTCATTAACTCTTTAAGTTTTTTCTTGGCATTTGCTCTTGCTTTACATCGTTCAGCACATTGTGCGGCAGTAACATCATAATGGCAGGCCACACAAAGAGTCCTCACATTCTCTAGCTTGCATTCACCTGTAAAAACAATTAAATAAGGTATGAAATTAAAATGAAAGGTAAAATCCATTTTTTCATCTGATATAGCGGGAATTATGAAGAATGGAAAAAAATTAGCTAAGATGTCAAATTCAAACACTCGGCTAAAATATAACTCTGGATCAAGAGGGAATAGAAAGGAGGGAGAGACAAGGATGCACCTCAATAAGAAAACTAACAGAACATGGAAAGAAATTATAACAAATTTGCCAAAAGTATAGTAGGAAATATACTATACTTAATGACGTCTGGATCAAATCAATTACCATTTAAGGATTCTTCAAGTATCAATTACAATAATTAAAAGACAATGACGGTGAAATATACCATATGTCAGCTGATCTCACCTCTTCTGAGAACACCTTTATTCTCATCATTCATGAAAACTCCTGTTTTCAGTCAACAGGTTCTCCCTGTACCAACCTTTGGCCATCTAATGATTCCGACTTCTTCTACTTCCAACCATAATGAAAACAAATCAGACATTGCTCCACCACCTATTGTTACATACAAAGGCAGGACACAAATAGCTCCTCCCACTCTTCCCAAAGTTTCATTATTCAGATCTTCCTCGAACATTCTCCATCAACTCTTTCAGTGACTCGACTTCAGCTTAGTCTATTACTTTTAGGTAAGGTATTCAGTCTACTCATAATCCATATCTTATTTATAATTTTGAGTTATCATCATTTATTTTCATCGTATTCTATTTAACTAATTTCAAATAAATTAAGTCTGAAACCCAGTGTATTGATCATTTATAGGAAAAACAGGTCTCTATTACTAGAAATTGATATCATATATCTTCCTAAAATGCAAGTAGGATTAAACTTTCAAATAAAATCTACCTCCTCCTTCATATACTGGAACAATATGATCAGCATGCCATGCATTTCCTTCAGTTGGTTCAGTGACAAGCTTCTCAAGCCTGCAAATGGTCAACTATTACTTTAGAATACTGAGGTTAACAAGCAAGTTTATAAACACTCTTCTGTATAGCAAGTCTTTCAACAAGCCTGTAACACTGTTCATTAACATGAGAGAATTAACCACAGCTATTTCACTTTCATACTTCATACTTACATATTCTTCCTTTTAGCAACATTTGGAGCTACTTTTTCTATGAACTCTCGCCGCCTTTCCAATGACAAAGGTCTTATATCCTTAACAAGCTTATGACAGTCCAATTGGCAGTTTGTGCACACACCATGTTCAATTTTGAAAAGTTCCTGAAGATCTCAAGTCAAGTACATTTAATGCTAGCTCAGAGACAGGACAAAACTACAAAATACTGTTTGAGATAGAATATTCAAATTACAAAGCAAAATTAATAAACGAAATCTTAATTTGAATTGAATATGATCAATGTTCAGACCTCACGGAGGAATCTGTTGCTAGTTCTCATTCGATACTCCTCATAGCAGACAAGGTTACAAAAAAGATCTTCTAGAAATTCAGGTCTCTTGGCATTCTTACCCCTGAAAGTAGAGTTGCTAAATATTAAACACTAATATTAAAAATTAAAGCAATATATGATTGGTACGGAACTTACAAGCACTGCTTTTGACAAAGCTTACAGAGTGGCTCATCTGTCACACTCCAGCCTTGAGTGTATTCTTTTTCCTTCTTACCATGGCCACTTCGCAGATAAACCTTCTTCCAAACTGCATCTGGCGGTAAAGGATAGCTGATCTCTATTAAGGGTGTCTTGCGTCTTTTACTTCCGCCATTTAATAATCCCTGTCAATCATAGACTTCTGTTCTGTGACATTATATAAAACGAAAACATACCAGCAAGCATGGATTAACTCATGAAAAATAATCATATCCACTAAAAAAAGTCAATTTTGCAATACTTTGTTGTTGTGGTTGTTGCTTTCACTCAAATAGCATAATTCAACAGCCAAAGGAAGTTGTAACGGCTTTCCAATTAACTTCCTGCGTTCAATTGACCTTAAGTTCTTCCATTCTTCTGCAAAAGCTAGAAGAGCATGCCTATAGGAGGGGTTGTCCTTGACAGATACATACTCTATTTTTTGTTTTTCATCTTGAACCTGTTTCTCATCATCAGCTACAGAACATAACAACTCAAGTTCCTCTGGTCGAAAATTTTCATGAAGTGGCTGTGGTCTTTTATCAGTACCCAAAATGCAAGTATACAAGTGGATCCTTCCAGTATATGGGCTCACCTGAAGAGCATGAAAATGTTATTAGTATTTATAAATAATAATCAATGGCACAATTCAGCCGCTACTCATAGCACCCAGAGTGGCAAATAACCTACAGATGAAAATGTGTGCATTATGCTCTAACAAAAAGTACACCAAGGAAATCACACAAACCCACACTACAACCAGAATTTAAGCTCCTATTTTCTTTCTAATACATGTTTAAAAGAGAAAACTATAGATGCAAGAGATGCTGAAAAATGTGTGCATGGACTAGATACCAGAGTTCATTTTATATATAAACTGATTATAATAAACACAAATAATTATAGTAGATTAAATTCCGGTACACATGATATGACAGCCTATTATTAAATATATGATACTACCTAAATAGGGAAATATGTAAAGCTAAAACTCAGATTATGTCCCTTATTACTCTATTTTGTTTCCATATTTTGTAATCTTGATCATTAGATACAGAATCCTGTGTTCTAATAAACATTCAGAAATCCTACATGGTTTCAGAGAAATAGGTTTTTTGCTACACTTGCATTTTGATACAAAGGGTTGCAAGAAGACCAAGGATTGCAAGATAAATCATGACCATGGGAGCAGGGGTTAACTTGCAGAGGAAGAGGAAGTTTAAGTGACAGTTGATTTTCGTAAGGCTCTTGAAAGTTCAAAAGCACAATGTCATAAGATCACGGCACTACTCTATAGGAGGTGTAAAGATCACACATTGAGCCTTTCAAAGATATGGGTTGGCCGCTACTCACCTTTTTGTCAACTTTCACCTCTTATCAGAAATTTTGTGTAAGTTAGCACATTTAGTGCATGTGATCTTGAGTAGAGTGCAATGCTATAATTTAGCACATGCAATACATGAGATAATGGGAAGCATTGCACTGCATGCAACACCGGTGAATAGTAGGTTCACTGGAAAGGTTTTAACCTTAACTCTAGCTCTAATACCATCTTAACAAGTGGACTTTAAGTCTAACTCAACCTTACAAAATCTTCTTGTAAAGTGAGGTTTGCACCCACTTATATATTATGAATTGGTCTTATCTTTAGTTAATATGGGATGTCCAACACACCTACCTCACAGTGAAAATGTCCAACTCGTGCATGGGACTTAATATTTAGGGGTGGTCCAATAGTGGCACGATAGGTTCATCAAACCTCATTAGGATAAGCTTTGATACCAGATAAAGATAAAGAGAAGAGATATAAGATTAGTCTCCCTTATGCAAAATGTACACATAGGATTGTATATTTATAGTTATTAATCACTCGAAAAATATGGGCTAAGCCCATTACATCAAATAGAAGTTTTATCACCTTTATTGATTAGTTGGCAATATCTTTGCCTCAAATGAGTATATTTGAATAAGTTTAGCACAAATGACTTGTATGCTCCAAATTGAGGGGATAATAAGAATCTAATTATAATATTATGAATCTTTTAGTAATAAATTAGTTTATAATCATGAACATATTTGAGAGATCCTACATCAACTAAATATACGACCAAACTATAGAATATAGGTAAGTGCAAACCTTACCTTACAAGTCGATTTTGTGAGGTTGAATTAGTTTTAAAGTCAACATTCTAAGATAATATCAGAACCTATCCTGATAAGATTTGTTTGGCCTATCATGTCACTCGTTATCGAATCACCCACAAATATTTAATTTCACACTCAAGATGTTCAGTTTTCAGCATGATGGATTATCGGATATAAGTAGAAGCAAACTTATCTTACAAGCCTTTGAAGTTTTAGTTAGACATAAAGTTCACTTTCTAAGAATCAAGTTTAGGGGAAACAATATCCTTTGATCACGTGTAGTGAATGCAATAAGTTTATATAACCAATGTGCCTCTATTTTCCCTCTTGTAATAATAACCAATGAATGACTAAAACGATATCAATTTTCTTGTACAGTTAACTTACTCAACCAACAAGTTTTAAAACAAAATTCACCTCAAATCGCAGAAAATCAACTTGATTAGAACAATGACTATCTGCTTCAACCAGTTGAACAGACTGGTTGTCATCTGCTTCTGTTGTTGAAACTGGCTTCATATCCTGCAACTGTAAAATAAGACAATTAACTCAGGAAGTCATTTTATACATTAGAAAGTTGAAAGAGAAACTGGACACCAATTACTGGATTTGTGTCTTCAAAACTCTTTCCAGGATATCTCTCCACATCTTCAAAAACATTAGCATCACAATTTCCATCCAGAACTGAAGCTTTGCCTATATCTTGGCAGGAGACATCATCAGCCTATTCTAGCAACAAATTAGAATAATTTAAGAAAAAGCAAGTAATATAGTGAATAAACAAAGTCAACGAAATAATATGCTTAAATGAGGCAAAACAATTTAAAGTTCAAGTACGAGTGTATTACCAAAACATTAAAACTCTCAATTGACTTATTAACAAAAGAAGATTCCTCGCCAGATTTATCATCTTGATTTGCTTCTGATTCATTTGAATTTACTGCAGAAGGTTGCTCATCCAATTGTGTTTCTCCTACTGCAACTTTGCATGCAGATTGCTCTTCACTATTATCACTTTTAAAAGATGAGTCTAAATAAGAAATACCTTCAACCTGCCACCAAATATCCCCAAAAGGAAGCAGATATCATATGAGGAAAAACATTATAAAACGTAACAAAATATCAAGCATTTTTGTTTCATAATAATGGTAAAAGAAGTGTATCTTATTACGTTATCAGAATATTAAAATTTGTAAGACAAGCTTTCACACCAAAGACATACAGTATTGAAACCAAAATAATATCTCAACAGGTTGGAGAACTTTATTGACAACCGATGTGATAAGTCATTCAACATAACGAAGTAGTAAACTTATGATATGTTATTACTTGCAAAGAGGATCAATATAAGTAGGAAAGGGAATTCATCTCTGCATTCCAAAGGCGTCCTCCAATCCAATTATTTATTGCATAAATTTATTTGGTATTTGATAGGTTCGGTATAGTGTATAAAGGAAGGAAAAGGTAAGGTACAGCTGTATCTGAACTATTATAAATAGTTATAGGAGAGTTAGTAGAGATACCTTTGGAGAAAAGAAAAATAGAAGGATAGTTGGAGAGTGAAGTTCTCCAAATAACCTCTGATTGTATTGTGTATTGTTGTATTCTTTCAACTCCTTGACTCTATCCCTACTACATTGGTAAGGGACTCGAATTCAGGAGGGCAATAAAATTCAAGATTGTGTCTTTTCTTTCCTATTCTTGTATCAGTTCTATCAGTATTATTTTCATTTCTTTGAGCATAAATAGCACACTGTAACCAAGTGTTACACTCTGATTTTACAAATATATACACGAAATCTTTCAATGATAAGATGGTAGATCCACAAATCATAATGAGCTAATTTAAGATTTAAAAGTAGCATACTAGGGTAAAGATAACATTTGCTTTTCAACATGAAGCTAATAGTGACTAGCTCATGAAAAACTGATATATGATACCTCTATCTCTTTCATCGCATCATATTTGCCATCAGTTGTACATGAAACACGTTGCAAACTTTTGTTCAAATTTTTCCAATGTGATTCATCCAAGGTATCCTGCAGAGATATTATACCAAAAGATGCAGCTTGTAAGAGACATTAGGCATATCACAAGAAGACCTAATCCCAAACTGTCAGAATGAATGAGAACCTAGTCACCTTTGCACAGAATATGTAAACATTAACCGCATTTGTTTGTCCTCGACGATGAGCTCTATCCTCAGCCTTCAAAACATATTAACATTATTTACTTAAGATACACTGCATCCGTTGCACGATAGAAAAGACTTCATCAAGTGTAACACTTTGCACAATTAGTTGTAAGAAAGACGAACCATTAGTTCCATTAGATTTATCAGCTTACAGTTAGGTCCAATTTTGCAATAAATATTACCAACTATCATAAACAGATACACCCAAGTGTCAATTCCCTTTGTTCCTTTCAAAGAAGCCCTCTTTAGATATATCTATAATTCCAACAATACTATCATTCAACCACCCAGTACCAAATTGGGAGACATTCCCTGCATGTTATTCATAATAAAGACAATTCCATTATTGTATACCATTCACCACTATGACTACTTCATTCCCTTGACACTCCACTAAGGCAAACTATTTCATGCTGTTATAATTACATAAATAAGGATCTTTTCATAATTAGAAATATCAAGATCATATTTGTATTATTAGAGGATATCAAATTTTCTCTCTTTATCTTCATTTTCCCAATATAAATAAATCATTTGCGCTATCATAGAAACACACGATTTCGACTCAATGCCTTCTCTTATTTTACAAATAGTTTAGTGCAGTGTCTAGAGCACCTTGAAAACCGTATTTGCCCAATGGACCCACTGTTTCTAAAGGAGATTTTTTTTTATGGCGAACCCTTTTATTCTTTTTGAGGTTCGCTTAATGTTCCAAATGGCGGATTTTCATGTCTCCAACAACCTTTTTAGTGACAGCCTTTTTTCTACACAACCATACAAAGCAACCCCTAAATACCTACCGATACACCCTCATGCATGCGATAGTGCATGAGGGATGACCACCTCTCACTTAAGTCACCCCCGTGTGACCATACCTCAGCAGTTGCAACTCTATTGAAGTTGATTTGGTGGTTCAACCTTCGTTTCTCTCTCCTTCTATATTCTAATATATTTAAATTTAAAAAAAAAAAAACGTTTTCCAACATCAACCCTATGCATCTAGGACATATTGTCTTTTCAACTATATTGTTAGTATTGAAAAGATGGACAAATCTAACTATTCCACTTGGGCTTCCAAAATTGGGTTGTGGTTCTGTGGGTTAGGCAAAAAATCTCATCTCACTACCACTATTGAATTCTTACAAGTAGATGAATGTGAACACTGATAAAAATTGATGTTCGATTGTGCAATGTTCTCAAGTCCACTATCCACACCTCATTCAAACCTATTTTCCATCCTTATGAGACTGTGCATTAGTTTGAATTGAGGTCCATGCCCCACATACCAATGATACCCAGTATTTGAGCAGTGTTTGACTAAGTACTCTTTGCATTTCTTGCTCCACGACAATTTGATGGCCTATGTCTACTTATCTTGGGAAGATTCATATTGTTATACATGATTCTAACAAACTCCTACCACCAAATGTAGATGTAAAGAAGGAACTTGAGAACCACAATACCTTTTTTGACTTATGCTTGTATGGCTTGCCACAGAGTATCCTGCTACATGTGATGGGGATTACTTTGCAGGATCATATCTCAATATGGATGATTGTCGTTGTGTGAGTTGCATGGCCTCTACTCTCTTTCTCCATCAACAATTGTGAGTTGCATGGCCTCTACTATCTTTCGCCATCGACAATTGTTTCTACATCTACTTTCTCCAATGATGATTCATGCACATGCTGAGTTGACCATATTGTAGAAGATGGTGTCAAGTTCAAAAAATTTGTCTAGTTTGAATTGTGATTGGTGTTAGGTAAACACAATCATCATTCTTTTTCAATACTCACAACCTCCAAAAGTACCTTCTTCCTAACCCAGTTGGTCTTTAAATAGACCAACCCATCCTAACCAACAAAACTGCCCTGTACCCGTTTTATTTAATTTTCTCCTTACATAAACTTTTCATCTTTTCTCATTTCCTATGGGTCTAACATATAGTAGAGGCCACGTCTGACCCTTTCCCAACACTATCTCCCAAATCGGATTCAGTCTTGTCTTTAGAAATTGATTGCCTATTGACGTTAAAAAAAGCATATGTTTTACCCAAAACCTATCCCTCCCCCCCGGCAACAAACTATACAAACTTAATTTATCATCACCTTTCCTACAGACATCAATCTCACAACAGAAAACACAAGTCACTACTAGCATATGATACCAATTCTACAAACCAACAATAGATATAATACAAATTAATCAATGAAGTGGTATTCAAACAAACAGAACCTGGAGCATTAGAGTTGGGCATTGTGGTAGCTCCAAGAAGACTACATCTTGTGCTGTTGAGAAATCTAGTCCAAAACCTGCTGCTAGAATACCTATTATCGCAATCTTAACCTAACATAAAAATGTAACCCATAAGTCAGTAAACCTAAATGAAGAATGAAACCCATAAGTCAGTAAACCTAAATGAAGAATGAAACTCATAAGGCAGTAACCTGAAATTCAGAACACATGTTCCATGTATGTGCATAAGAAAGTACGGTAGTAAAGGGAGTTTGATGTTTGTCAGAAATGCTCAAGGTAGTTGATGTTAGGATGAAATGGTTCTTACTTTTAGCATACACAACCAGTTGTCCTTTTAATAAGTGGAGGAAGAGACTTAATATAATGTGACATTAATTTGCTTAATAAAACTGAGTCTGATTGTCAGAAAATGCAACTTCAAAGTTTTTAATTGTGCAACAGGAGAAATAGAAAGTAAAAAAAAAAGAATTACAAGTTATAATTTCAAAGACAACAAACATAAAAATAAAAAATGTCATAAATAGGGAAATAAAATAAAAAGAGCGATAATGTTTCATAATAACTTGAGGAGAAAAGGCAACGGTTGTGATACCTCTGGTGATGACCGAAATGAGACTACTGCGGATTGCCTATCTCTGGCAAGAGTATTTCCATCAATTCGTACAAAATTTATACCTTTCTCACATATAAACTCCTGAATGGTTCAGAAAGACAAACTTCACATAAAACAATACATATAAATGTTTTCAGACATAATAGTCATCAAATCACAAGAGACCAAAGTAAACAAAGAGTATGATGATGCCAATGAAATAAATGAAGACAGCAGCAGAGCATCATGCTCCAGTCACTACACAGGATCAAGTAGTCAAGGTGATTCCAAAAGTAAAATGTACCTACTATTTACTTCATGAAGGTAGGCTGGGAGCATGATTTACCAGGGCAATATTTGTTTTAAAAGTTCCTTCAAAGTTAAAGTACAAAAAGATAGCTTTAAAATAAAGTGGAAGCTGTCTGACAGTTTTCATTTCTTCTAACTTCTAAAAGCTCCTTCATCCATTTCTTTCAAACAAACTACTTTCCGTTTTGTTTTATAAAATAAGTTGCTTAATTTTCAAGAACTTCTTAGAAAATTTGTTTGGCCGAACTTCTCTTTTTAAGAAAAGCCTAAAACAAGTTGGACCAAACACTACCTAAAGCTGAAATATGACAGTCAGCAAAAAGCAAAACGAGAAATGCCAAAAGGAAAAACATTGAGTCACTGACATCACTCAACAATTTTACATAACTGCTAAAGGATTTACAGTAACAGTTACCAAACCTGTACTCCATCAAGAACTTTGTGGTGATGAGCAAAAATTATCATTTTTGAAGCATTCTCTGATCCTGCAACAATTGGATGGAGGGAAAGCCATTCACGAAAACCAGAGAGCTTTGCAATTCCAAGTTCCTGATAAGAAAGCTTTCCTGACAACAGGTACGAGAGATGAATGAAGAAACTTATATAACAATCTTCAGCATTACAGCCATAACATATCTGTTCTTTTCTATATATATTTATATATATACACACATAAACAGTATTATTATCTTGATACAAGAGAAATTAGTACAGCCATTTTCTTTGAACACCACAAAAAATAACTGCGAAGCAACATTTTTTACAAGGTGCATTGACAAAAAGGAAGATGACAACAACATGAAATTTTAATTAATTTTCCAGTTTTTGCATAGTTCAAAAGTAGGTTGGTAATGTTAGATACACAGGTAACAATTGGACATTTTTTACTACTTTTTTGGGTCCTATCCAATATTCTTGTGACCATCGGTATTGTATGTCTTTTTGGCATAGGAAGTAAATTCTAAATCATCTAGGTTTACAACTAGAATTCAGCTATTCATGTGGTCGGCTATCAAATTCATTCTTGTGAAGTAAAAATTTCCAAAGCTTTTGATCCTGCCTTAGCTGTATTTTTTTACGCATCCCAATCTAGTAAAACAAAGACGAACTTAAGGCTATAATGAGACACATTAGATGACACAAATTCAACACCTCACTGCAGTAGAGTTAAAGACTTCTTAACAATACCATCAGGTTCATCCAAATTTTCCATAGTGTCTTCACTTTCCCTTTCAGTGGCATCAATACTTAATATTAATACCCCAATTGCATTTTTAGCAGCAACTATGTCTGATCGCTTTATCAACAGTCTTATAATTTGCCGACGTTTCGGAGGTAACTGTAGCATTACATGTTCCTTCAGACGCCTTATCTACAATGGACAACATCATATAATGGTATTCTTTGCAATCAAGGAGAAAACAAAAGAGACATGATAAAATGAACGCCGATAATAAGTATTTAAAAGTAAAACGTGGCACTCAATAACCAAATGAAGATTTAAAATAAAAAAAAATCACTCAATCTAAGTCATCTCTGAAGTACTATCTAAGCATTTTTGTCAAAAATAAGTAGTAGCTTGTAAGAACTCAACAGAAAATGCTATTGCGAAGCCAAAATACAATTATTTAAAAACAACAATGTCTCCTTGGTCTTGTTTGATACACGAGGATATAAACCTATATGAAATAACCAAATCATCAAATTAAAACAACAATCAAGCCATATCCCACAAGGTGAAATTGGGTAAATAAAATCAGATCACATTCATCAAAGAGTCTAATTTAGCTGCGCAAATTTCACAGCCAAACTACTCTCATTGCTTCAAAATGTCAGGCTAGTCATTTGAAGAGCAGATGTCAAAACAGAAGAATGCTTCTACAAATGTAATCGATGACAGTAATCCAAGATGAAAAACAAAAAAAATTGAAGCACTGATCAGATGATTAATATGGGATGAGATCCCACCATAACAGTTTGCTTCAGTAACACATTTAACTCTTCCAAGCGCACACCCTTTGAATAATCCTGCAGCATAATCCCATCATTCTGTCAATTTCTTAACAGCAAAGTACAGCCCAAAAAGAAATACGAAACTGAAATATATAAATTCCATCACTTTTCCCTCATCATAATAAGTAACTAAAGATTAGAAAGATGACAATATTTATGTAAATGATGGGCATTAAATAACACCTCCAAGAGGCCAAAACAGAATCTAAAAATTCTATAACCTTTGAATTAGCCGATTTAAGTAATAACAATTTTATAAAATTTTCATTGGTCAGCTGCAACCAATTTTAGATATATTTATACCAACCAAGGTATGGGAATAACACAAGTGATCATCCTGAAATACATCATACAAACGGTAATGATATTCTATTGTAAGAAATACCTCTTAGCAGCTCGAAGATAATTATAATGTTAGCAAAATACAGATGTTCTCCAAGCACAAATTCAGAGAGAGGATATGAAGTACTTTTATATAAGGATTACCGCAATATATTTTCCTTGATTGCCTTTGAAATATTTTAAATCGCAATAAGTTTTTGCAAACTCGTATTTAGTCCTCCCCAGCAAACCAGGCCTGTAAATAGAAGCATTTTGTAGAAAATTACATTGAGAGGCCTTGTAGATGGAAAAATTTAAATACAAAAAACACTCAATGAATATACTTGCCATAACATATTTATCTGGTTATATATGTCGTATGGTCTATGAGCACCTAGGAAAAAAGGCACCATAAGATGTAAGAAATTTTAATTGTTAAAGTAATAAAAACAGGAAAAGTGGACACAAAGAACAGAAAGTTAAATAGAGTCAAAACCAAAATATTAAATAAGATTTTTCATTTTCGTTCCAAGTTGAAAGCAAATGCAGCTGGCTTGCTGTGATTATGCTACAACCTTGACAGAGAAGGTGTCCCTGATAGCAGAATTATCCGTTTGACTTTCGAAGCCACATCGAGAACAGCCTTTATCTGTTTAAACCAAAGATATGATGACAAAAAATAACTTTCTGACTTTAGCTAAATAGAAGACACATAGATAAAGGATAATACAATAAATCACAATTACAAGGCAGATATATAAAAATCTGCCTTCCGAAAGCAGTTCTTCAAAATGAAAATAAACTTAACATGTTTGATTTAGGACTCTCAGATGATAAAATATAGTTATTTGATTCCCAGACCCCAATAGATCTTAACCCACTAATATAAATCTCCTCCTCCAATCCAAATTCATACAGGTTCCCAGCAAGCAATTATAAATTAGCCCTGCATTGGTATATACCAACTTTAATAAATTGTAGATGCAAATTCACAATCCAGGGCAAAAAAGAGATAACTCGTGCTAGTAATTGTAGCTACAACAATTATGATGCCATCATCATTTACGGGAACCAGGAAGCCTCTATCTTAGGAGTAGCACTGCAGTAGTTTCCACCCAAACACTTATGCACACAAAGGCAACGGAAAATCATTGTTTTTGCAAAAATAAATACACAGGGATTAAATCTTTTTTTCCTCATTTAAATTTCTTTCAATGTTAATGGATCCAAATCAGAAATTAATGGCTGAACAAAGTGAGCCCTTCTTAGATCCAAATATATACAAAAGACTTATGGAAAAACTTATTTATCTTACTATTACTAGGCCTGTCCTATCTTTCGCAGTTGGTGTGGTGAGTCAGTTTATGCAGGGCTCCTTGCATTTATTACTAGAATGTTGTTCTTCACATTCTCAGGTACCTCAAAAAGGGTCTAGAACAAGGTCTACTATATGAAGATAAAAGAAGTAACCAAATATCCGGATATTGTGATGTTGATTGAGCTAGGTCTCTGATGGTCCAGACATTCCAATACTCGATATCGTGTTTTCACTAGAGAAAATATTATTTCTTGGAAAAGCAAGAAACAAAATGTAATTGCTTGACCAAGAGTTGAAGTTGAAGGGCAATGGCATCACTCACTTGTGAACTTGTGTAGATAAAACAATTTCTCCAAAAATTGAAGTTTTGTGAAATTCAACCAATGAAAATGTATTGTGATAATCAAGCAACTCTTCACATTGCTTCCAACCTTGTGTTTCATAAGAGGACAAAACACATAGAAAGTGACTGTCAATTTGTTAGAAAAAAGTTGTTGTTCAAGGATATTTGCACTAAGTTTGTTGGCTCCAATGATCAACTTTCAAACATTCTAACAATCCTTGGAAGGAGCTCGGACTCAATTTATATGTTTGAAGCTTGAAACATACAATTTGTATGCTCCAACTTGAACGGGGTGTAAGAATAGTTTATATTATCTTTTGAGCAAAAAAAAAAAAAAAATTCTGCTCTATCTATCCATAGCCTAGTATCCTAGGGGTTTCTTTTTTCTCTTTTCTTAAGCCTCTGTTGTAAGCATCTGATCCTTGTGAATATATGAACATGAATAAACAATGAGATCCAAGTTAAGATCTCTTAAACAGTTTTTCACTTTAAGTATGCAAATTTCCTTTTGGTGTTTTAAATTTTACAAACAAGAAACACAATGGAAACCCTGCATACCTCTCCTGGTTCTGTTTTCTTCGTACATCGCACATGATGAGATTCATCAACAATCAGAAGAGCCCATTCAAGTTCAAGCATGTTCTTTCTTAGACGATGAAGCATGGTATAAGAAATAACCACAACTCTAGGGCTTCTTGTTAAATATATAGGGTTGTCTTGATGGCCGAAAACTGAATTTGAAGAAACATCTAAATGTCAACCAGGTAGCAAAAGAAAGTAAAAATTATGTAACAAAGACATGAATAAAAAAAAAACCATGCAACAAAAAAGGAAAATAATATACAAAATTTCAAATTATTAGGAGTAAAATCTACATTAGTGCTCACCAACAGCTTAACTGTAATATTGAAAATAAATTACCCAAACACCCTCTAACTGAATATACAGCAGACTAAAGTCAATTCCTGAACAGCTTTGTCATTCTGATAATTTGCCAGTGGGGCATGGCTTTCATGTAAGTTATTAATGGAAAGGGCATAGTGAGGCCCTGCAAGAAAATTCTATTTTCGAGATCATATTATCATTTTATTTTTAATAAGCTATTTAATTTAAGCTTATCTTTCATAATGTTTCAAATCATGTTGGCTTTGAAATCTGTGCCACATTGGATTACTGTTAAACAGTCACAATGCAAGAAATCAACTATGTGTGTACACGAATGCAAAATTGAATATGTGAGTATTCATGTGGATTTCACTGTTCTTTTGCTGTCTCATAAGGCTTTTCAACAAGCTTTAAGAGCTTGCGATTGGCCATAGAGAAATCCATAAGGAGAAGAGTACAGAGGTGGACAACGAGTCCTTTTATCATGGCCAAAGCTCAGCAAATAGTAACATATCTTATTTGATGGCCTGGTAGCAGTAGAAGGTTGTACTACTGAGAGAGCAAGCATGGCGAAAAGATAGAAAATAGGAACCAGATCTCTACTGAAAGTGGTACATATAGTGTACAACTCACTTCAAATATCAGTGGAATGCCAGTATCAGTAAAACACAACTGCTGAGAAAATAGCAAAAAGATATTGTAAAATAAATACAGATTATCCAAAGCCATTGAGAGCCTTGGTCCATTCCTGCAATTCCATCTACTCAGGTCTTTCCTGCTTCTTCTCTCTCTTTCCCCTCCTCCCCCTTCTCCCCTCTTCCAACCAACTGAATAGTCCTATGTTCATTCCCATTCCCATGCCTCACGCCATGTGTACAGTTAGTTGTGCTTTTACTTATTGCTTTCAGTGATCACAGTGAATGCACTGATCCCATGAGGAGCTAATCCCCATTCTCTCTCCCTTTCTTTCTGCAATAAGTTTGGTTAATGGTGACTTACTAATGCAAACCCAAGTTTCATTTAAGTTTAAGAAAATTGTGGTCTTGAATGCCATTAACATAATATTCAAACACATGAACTGTACTGTCATCTCGAGCACTCTACATTCTTTTCAAGAACAACACTTTCACAGTTTCAATTGTCAATTGTGACCAACCCCACCACTGATCATTAGCAAATACCACAACCTAGCTTAGAAGCAAAACATTACCGAGATGTATATCAGCCGGCAAGCAGAAAGGAAGCCATCGCTCCAATTCCTCCGCCCACGAAAATCGCAACACAGCAGGACAAACCACGAGTATAGACCCTTCATCCAGAAAACACCCTGCAATAGCAATAGCCTTACACAAAACAAAACAAAAAAAAAAAAAAAAAAAAAAAAAAAAAAAAAACCATCAATCAAACAATCACATCAGAAATTTATAATCACATTCACACAACACAAACCATCACAGTAATGAACGTTACCTGGAGAGTTTTCCCGAGGCCCATATCATCAGCAATGAGGCACCGCGCGCCTCTTCTCAACGCGAACCGCAGTCCGTCATGCTGGAAAGGGAGCAACACGTCCAGGAGAGTCCTCGGGAGTTTCAGGATCAGGCGCTCTACCTCCTCGTCGGGCAAGTGCTCCGGCCGCACGGGCGTCCACCGGCCAGCAGCAACCGAATGCGAGAGACGCTCCACCACGTTGAACGTTGACCAGGGGATCTCCTCCACCTGCAGCGCCTCCGCGTTGGCCTTCAACTGTCTGAGCACGGCGTGGTACTCCGTCAGCTTGAAAACACAGGCCTTGGCCCCTCCGCTGGTCTGTGTGAAGTGCGAAAGCATCACCTGAGAAACGAAAAATGAAATTAGGGTTAATGAAAACGGAAGAGCGCGTGATCGTTAAAACTGAGAGTGAGAAAAGTGAAGTACATGTGAGAGAACGGAGTTTAGAGTAGAGAGGCAATGGTGGTGCCCGGGGAAGGGGAACGAAGGAAGAGGAAGAGGAGTGACGGAGAAGGAATCGGAGGAGCATATTTCGAGTCTGGCAAGGAACTTTAGGGGTTGGGGTTTAGGCAACTTTTGGCACTTGAAAAGGTGCCAAGGGTTGGGGTTGGTGGCGTTTTCTTCTTCACGGTGAGGTTGTTCTTGTTGCTGTGCTCTGGATTCTAAAAACGCTTTGCGTTTTGCGATCGCCGCCGCGCGGTTCGCTTCCACTTGCCGTTGTTGTTCTTCGGTGAGTTCCATTCGCCGGTACTGGGCATCCAGCAGAATCAGTGAGAGTTCGATTTGATTTGAAAAGCGAGGGTGCCGTTTTAGATTTGAACTAGGCACGTGCGAACTCTGGCGCGTACGTTCACGCCCGGCTGGAAATTGGGAGAAATGTTTTCTTCGGACATTTATTTATATAATCCAATGTATTGTTATTTTATTGTAAAATTTTATTTATATTTTTATATATTTATTATATAATTAAATGCATTTTTTTATCCCAACATTTTATTTATATTTATTATTATCATCTGAATATAATATTTTATTATTAAAAAGAGTTGTTGAAAAAAAAGTGATTCTCAACAAATCAATTTTCTTCCAACAATATATATTAAAGGTATATAAAATATAATATTATTATATTTATAGGTGAAATTTGTTGGATAATTTGAGGAGACAAAATTAGAAAGATCTCAGAAGAATGAAAATAAATGAATGACACCATCTTCAACTAAAAATCTTAAAACATTGATTTGTGGATTTTCTATATATTGCTAAACTTTCTAATTGAATACCTAATAAAATTAAGGTACAGTATCATCATCATGAGAAGTTATTTATTAAGCAACATGAGAAGTTATTTATTAAGCAACACATTCGTGATTTTTAAGATTTCTCAATATTCTATTCTATTCTAATATCTTTCTAACCACTCTTTTTCTTAATGGTTCCTTCATTATCTTTGACGTCTCTGATCCTTTTTGACAATTTTTTTTCAGTTCCCTTATTGCTAATTGTGTTTATGCAGCTTTTGTGATTGTTGTTATAGTAATTGATATAGTTGTTATTATAAAAATAAGAATTCTAAGAATTACAATGATAATTTGAGGAAAACCCAATAAAAAGCTGTAAGAATTCTTAACGAAGTAACTCAAATAACTTGTAAAATGTAAAACAAAGATCTATGATTTAAGGAAAGTTCCTATACCACAACTTACAATTGTTCTATTATTTTTTAAATAAAATATTTATCGAAGAAATAAGGTAAAGATGACAACTATAATTGCCTAATAGAAATTATCCATATTACTTATACTTTATCTAATTGTACAGGTGATGTTCACTTTTCTCATCTGTTGTCTATGTTACCACCTATAATATTTTTAAATTATAACAATATTACTTTTTCAATATAATGATTAATATTATTATTAAATTATTTGAATAGTTTTTATTTATACTTTTAAAAAGGATGATAGAATTTTATTTGAAATATATTTGACTTGTTAAAGATAAAAGTTTTATCTAACAAACTCATAAGTTTATATAAATGAAGTTTCATTTGAGAAACTTAAGAGAATAACCGAATATAAGTCTTTATTTTATCTTTTATTACGTAAAATCCAATAAGATGGATGAATCTAATATTTCATCTAACACTCTCAATTTAACAAATTCTACAAAATAAAGTGAATTTAGAGTTTTGCTTAATATATTATGGAGAACTTTGAAATAAAACAAATTATATTGAGAAAATAACACTTACATGAAATATTCGTAAAGAGACATGTATGAGACGCATATAAAAGTAATTATTAGTTTAGATAAAAATATGCATTAGACGAAAGGTCCAAACAAAAAGACTTGTGTAACATTCCAAAATGATAGTAATTTAGATATAATAAAATTTATAATTTTCAAATAAAAAGATCGTTTGTTAGACACATAAGTAACTCTCTATAGACACTTAATATAATGTCTAGACGATATATTTCATGGAGGTAAAGTTAAAGTAATATTTTATTATGGAAATTTTCTATTTAGCAAAAATTGAGTTTGAAACACAATCAATTAAAAGCAATTCTAGAAACATAAGCACTAAGACTCTCTACACCAGTTCATCTATTGTCCAACATCTCATCTTCTACTATATTGTATGGCTTGTTACAAGTTGAATTCATTTGTTTTATTATATAGAGGTCATGACAAGGCAATTATATCGTCATCTGTGGGGTATGACCAGAAGATATCGTCTAGTTATATGAACATCATCATCCATCACCCTTCGTTTGATTAAGCCTTCTATTGACACTATATGTCATAAGATCATCTAATGTAATTTCAATGGATGGTTCATCTTTTTGAAATTCGTCTAGCAAATAAACGTTGAGATTCATATGTCATCCAATTATCTCTGTTTCAAATTGTTTGTCTAATATAACTCCGTTTAACTTTTGAGTCAATTACTTTGGAAGAAGAATCAAGAGAAACAAGTGGTTTTTGAACTAGTTGAACATGATGGATAACTGATATTTGAGTATCTCAAAGGATTAGGGCTCTCTCGAAAACTCAGAAAAGTTGTTTGATAACTATAAATTTATCCAATTCAAAATACTATGATGGGTGTGCTTTTGTTGAATATATTAAAATAATGTAGGAAACTGGATTTCTTATACTAAGGGAACATGGATGAAAGAGAGGATGGTAAGTGATACCTAATAAGGAAAAAACAAGTATAAATAGATATAAGAGAGAGTAAATATCTTCGACATTTAATGCTTGAATAAGTTTGGATAAAAACCTCATCATTTACTATTGTAACTTGTTCATATTAAAATCCTATAATGGTATCTTGGTTGAGCAGATTGAGAGTTTTCTAGTATAATATAGGGTGCATTTGAAATTCTTATATGGGAGAATTCAATTTCTTCCTATGACTTCAAATCAAGTAGCTCAAGGATTGAATTAAAAGAAACCATGACAAAAATCTACCATTATTTCTTACCTCGTAAGTTAATTTTTGAGGACGAAACTTTTTCTTGTTGAAGAGAATGTAAGGACCTAGAAGATTGTTTAAGAATAAAAGTGATACATTTGAAATGGAGCATGAATATTTTAATATTAAAGTGAAAAGCTTATAAATAGAAAAAGAATTAGTTATTCAATCTTCATTTCAAAAGAACCACCTTCTCTTTAAAAATCCTTTCTCTTTTCTTCCTCTGACTTCTCTCTAAGATTCTAATCAATCTATTCATCCTTCACAAAATTCTTGGTGAAGAATAGAGTAAAGTTATTCGATCAGAATTTTCATATTAGAGTAAGTTTTGTTTTACCCCCGTTTACTTTTGAGTCAGTTTTGAGAAGTCTTGCATGTTAGGGAGAAAGGTGTTTACATGGGGGAGTTTGTAGAGTCATGATGAGTCTTTGTTAGCCCAGGATCATAAGTGTAAGCTCAAATTGTTGATCAGAACTTTTTTGTGTACAGGTTTAACATTGCTTATGAACTCTATGAGGTTGAAGCTTCCAGTGTTTAACAACTTAAACAGGTAAGAAAAACTAGTTTAATTTTAATTAGCACTCAAGGTTAAAGTATCTGAATACGAAGGTGATGTAGTGACACTCTTTTGAAATTCTTGTAGAATTTGGTGTATTAGTTTATTTGTGATTTAACTTAGTTATCTTAAATTTTAAATTTTATGTAATGGTTAATTTTGATTTAAATGAGATTACATTGAATTGATGCACTAAGTTGATTTGTGTTTTTGAATGATTTCACCTTAGATTGAGGTAATGGTTGATTTGAAATTTTCCTATCTTATTTTGAATGTTTTACAATAATTGTGGAGTGTTTGAATGATATAATATTTTGTTTCAAAATCAAAGTAGTACCAATTTAGAGTATTTGATGTGTATTAGTTTATCGTTGTAGAAAAAGAAAGAGGAAATTAGCTTTTGAAAAATCTTTGGCAACTTACCTGAAAATTTGCATACAATTTGAATTATACAAACTCGTTGGGTGAGCCATAAGTTCGTTGGATGAAATTCAGAGAATTGAAAACCTGAGAGCTTTGGTTGTTCGGTGAGTTTTTATATAAGAGCTCCTATGGGATTAGTCGCTGGGCGAATTTTTAAATAATAGCTCCCAGGGGATTGGTCACAGCGAGTCAAACTCTCGTTGAGTGACATTCTTTTAAAAAAAATTCGAGAGTTATGGTCACTAATCGAGCTCAATTTCGCTAGGCAAATTTTATTATTTGAGACCTCCAATGTAATGTTCACTGGTCAAGTTAGGTGCTCGTTAGGCAAAAATGCTGATTTTCAATATTCTATAATCTTGTATTTTAATTTATTTTTTAAAGATGTTTTTCCATATTAAATTTTGTTAGTACTTTCACAAGACTAAGAATTTGATGAAGCTATGCAAGACATGTTAAACAAGGCAAAGCAAGCAAGCAAGCAATTGGGTGTGGTTTAGGTCTTGGTCTGGTGTGAGTGAGTTTAGGTTTGATTGACAAAGAACCCATGCACAGTCAAGGAGAAATCCAACAGCACAAAGGTCTAAAAGTGTTTAAAATGCTAAACTAAAGAGTTAGCTAAGTTTTCGATTAAACTGGTTTTTAAAATACTGCACTGGGCACAAATAAAGCGATTCCTGTATTCTTGAAATCGAGTTATTCGAAGCCTGACAGAACTGAATTAACGATTTTTTGAAAAATTGAATTGATGCCTTTTCGTCTATAAAAACAGTGAGTTTTCAAAAATGCGCCATAAGATACAGAACACAGATAAGAAAAAGAGAGAATTACATAAAAAAAAAAGTGAGAAACACTTTTGTGAAATTGAGAGTTCTTGAAGAAAATCATTTGAGGCTTTTCGTTGAAGAGTAACGTTTGACCCATTCTGTGCTATTAGAGTTCTTCAACACTATGCAAAGGCTTTTTGTTCACGCCAATCAGGGAGTTGTTCTTTACCATTCTTGATCCCTTTTGTATCGAGATTTGTGTAAACTGATTGCAAATCTGTGAAATTGTTAAAATTGTGTATTGTGTAGGCTATAGGTTTAGCCTGTGTGTGATTGTTGATTTGAGTGGGAACTACGGGGAGTAGGAGCTCATTTCAGTGGGTGTTTGATTCTTACGCGGAGTAAGAATTGTGTAATTGTTTGGTGTAAACAATTGATTAAAGTTAGTGAAAATTTTCTTTACTTGGAGGTAGAGGAGACTGAACATAGCCCTTGAGGAAGGGTGAACCAGTATAATTGATTGTGTTCTGCTATTCTTGACCCTTCTCTTTCAATTTTGTATTGTTCTTGCACTGCTCATTGTGTTTAATTGAAAGATTGAATTAATTTCTGGTAATCTTGATAAAACTGGTTTAAGTTCTCTGCTGGATATTGATTTGTGCATTGTAACTTGAATTTTGTATTGGTTATGGTAAATCTATTGTAGCTGTCAAAGAAATCTTGCTTATCAGATTGGTTCTTTCCTAATTTTGTAATATATATAAGATTCTGAATCTGTGATTTTTCAAAGAATTGGAACTTTGGCTGAATTATTGTAATACTGCAGAATTTGTATTATTGTTATGTGTTCTTGGTATAACTGAATAATTGAATCTGCATTCTGAATAATTTTCAAATCTGTATTAATTACTGGTGTTAGGAAACTGTATCAGATTTGTTAATATTGACTGAAATCAATGTAGAACTGTGTTAGGTGTTTTTAAATTTGTATTTTGTAATTCTGTTCCTCTCTACTCTCATTCAAATTTGGATTTTTGTGTGATTCTTTTCTTAGTGTAATATTGCTCTAGGAACTGTGTGAATTTGATCTGCTTAAGGTACTGCTGTGAAATTGTAAATTTGTGTAATTGTGAATCTGCTGTGTATTTGAAAAACTTCTATCTATCTGTACAATAAATTGATTCATTCGTGCCTTGAATCAATTTATTTCTTTACTGCACCCTATATCTTTAGCACCAAGATTCATTAAAGTTTTTCAAATTGCGAAAACTATTTTCAAATGTCTAAATTGAATAAAAATCTTTCAAAGTTCAACTCATCCCCCCTCTTGAACTCAGCCTAAAACGTTTTCAAATTTTATAATCTTAATTGGTATGATGTGTGATTGATTTCACTATAGAGTAAAATATGATATGGATTTCATGTTAGTGATGTTTGAATATAGTTAGAAGTATATGACTATTTGGTATATGATATGATGTATGGCGTAAACATATTTATTCTCAAGAAAGGAAATACTATGTTGAGATGTTTAGGATATGTATTGAATTTGAGATTCGTCTAGAAGGAGATATCTTGATTTTGCTAGTATTTGGAATCATATAAATGAAAATTATCAGGAGGTGAGAATTGAGGATGTCCAAATAATTAAGTCCATGGTTTGAAAATAGTCGGTCTAGCAGGTCATAGGATTTACCTTATCATATGAGAGGACTTAGTTCCAATTTTCATGTAGTTTTATATTAGATATATAACACAATGAAGATAATATGATAGGTGCAAATCTCTAAGTCAAATTCAATGTATGTATCTTCTGGATATAGAGCAAATTATCCCGTGATGCATGTTAATAAAGTTCTCACATGATTATTACGAAAGACACTTGATTATGTGAAATAATTGAATGAATAAGATTAAAATTTAGATATACCTTACTAGTACTTAATAGAAAGTATTATATGGATACTCTTTTTTAATCCTAACCTACTCTATTATCTTTATTGTGTGTTTATCAATTGTGATAATCATACTTAATAAAAAGTATTATATGAATACTCTTTTTTAATCCTAACCTACTCTATTATCTTTCTTGCGTGTTCATCAGTTGTGATAATCATATCCTATAGACTTGGAATATTATCATATAAGAAGACCAACAAAAATTGGTTGAGGAGATAGAAGAATTAAATATGCATGTGTGTTTTAGTTATTTTTTTTTTTTTAATGTGGATATGT
>Ga0209700_101811_pt1 | contig 44361 bp, 26 predicted proteins | sample SiratroredBW_FD_187528 | JGI IMG/M metagenome (GOLD analysis project Ga0209700, IMG submission 187528) | Root nodule microbial communities of legume samples collected from California, USA - Siratro red BW (SPAdes) (version 2) | ecosystem: Host-associated > Plants > Roots > Nodule | place: USA... | reverse complement strand
TTTTATTTTTTTTTTTTTAGTTTTAGCATATTTATTTTGAATTTTTGTCCGGTGTCAAAATTATTTTTCTCCACATACATCATATCAATACATTATTTAACATCTATTTTATAAAAATATCAAATATTAAAAAAATATCATTTCTTTTAAATATTCTTCTCAATGAACTTATTTTGTATCTTTCACAACATATTGTTAATGTTTTTTTACCTGTTCATATGCTTAGTTCACCATTATGAGCTGTCAATATAACTATATCCTCCTAACTTCTATTAAATGTTTTCTTCAATCTACAATATGGATGAATATGAGCAAGAAACTTTTTGCCTAGTCTTTTGTCCATATTTTAATTGGATATAACAACGTATAGGACATATATTCACACTATAAACAAAAGTCACCATATGCTGAAAAATTATTTATTGTGTAAAATAATATTGCAAGCAAATGATAATTATCTTCACCATATACATTAATGACATTCACTCTTGTTTTTCACAACATCTTCAAACCATTAATTACTGGCCTAAGATACATATCAATGTCATTTCCTGGTTGTCTAGGTTATAATTTCATTATAGACAATATAATATATTTTCTCTCCAAGCTCAACTATGGAGACAAATTGTAAATCACCAACAAAACTGACATGAATTGTGTTTACTACTTAAGTTCTCGTAAGGATTCATATAATCTATAACAAGCCTAAGTCTCAAGTTTCTTGACTCCTCCAAATTTTGAAAATGTTTAATCAATTATCTTTCATTATAGAGAATCGGTTAAATGTTAAAGAAAAGTATCATAACACCTTAACAAAAAGACTTTCTGTTTTTTCCTTACAACTACCTCCATCAGGTTTCTTCCTTATCACTATTCTATCAGGTTTCTTTTTAAACCATGATAACTAACATGATGGACACACCCTCAATGCAACAAATTTATTTTCTATAATACACAATCATTAGAACATGTGTGTATTTTTTTATGCCCAAAACCAGTCGAGCATAATATCTTATTCACCTCATAACTACGATAAAGTAACATGTTATCTCCATTTCTCGTTTTCATAAAATTAAACAATTTTAAAGTTATTAATAATTGTTACAATTGTTGTTTTAAATTAGACTTTAAACAATCATATACGTGTGTTCTTCCAAAAAACAATTTTTTTCAATATCATGTATCATCTCCTTTGAATGATTGTTCATCCCATCTTCAAAAACTTCTAATCTTACTAACATGCTAACATTGATAGAATGTCTTATATTTATTCGTATGTCTATATAATATAACTTATTTATATATATTACTTATAGTTAGATGTGGAATGTCTTATATTTATTAATATGTATTACGATTAATTTATATATATCACTTATTCACCATTTATTTTCGTATGTAATATTATACATAGATAATTTCACATTGGTTAACATATATTTCACTTTACCCTCGGTAATATTATATACGTTCTTAACCATAATTATTGCTTATACTTAATATTGATGAATTATTTTTGTATGTAACTTTACTGTTAAAAATATTTCCACAAAAAAACTCTATCTATTTTAATTTTACATCAAGATTTTCTTCTTAGACTATGCTTATTTACTGAGAAATTTTAAACTTAAAGAATAAATTTGTTCTGTCAAAAATTTTATTTTTTTAATGATAATTTAAAATTTTATAGTCTATAAGCATCTTTGGTAGTGGTTAAGCCTATTTTATAAGAAAATTGTTTTTCAAATATAAAAATTTATATGTTATCTACAATTATATTATAAAACTTAGTTCGATAATACATGTAATAAAGGTTCTATTAAATGTAAGATGAAATACAAAATGTGATGAAAGATAAAAGTTTTAGTGGCATGTTTTCTAAGGAGTCGAAGGGATAATGATTTTTCTAAGCTTTATTTCTAAATATTTTTAATATATATTAAATTATATTTTGAATCTTCAAAATTCTATTTCAACTTTTGGCTTTGTTAAAATTTTTAATCAAGCCACTGATAAGTTTATTTTCTTTTTTAAACCTTGGACTCATGTACCATGAAAATGACTTAAAAAATCAACTCACTATATAAGAATTTCATTAGCAGTTAAATCTATAACCATTTCTGCTACTACTTTCTGATTAATGAGTAGAAGCAGAGGTAAGGAAGGAGAACATGCAGGGTTATGCAACCTGGATTTTTTTAAGATGTGTATTTAAATTACTATATAAAAGAATTATACATAATATAAAATTTATAAATAAAAATAACAAAAACTACCATGCTAGTTGATTTCTATAAAAAATAATAGAAAGAAAAGTGTACTACAACAATAACATATATAGTAGAAAGTAAAAACAAATTATAAATATTATGATGTTGAAACGTCAACATATAATTATCCAAAATTATATTATACATCTAAGTTATTTATATACATATACATATATATATATTATATATATATTATATATATATATATATATATATATATATATATATATATATATATATATATATATATATATATATTGATATGAAATAAATAATTGAAGTTGCGGCTAATTAAGGATATTAGAAATGTATGATTAATATATTTAAAATGGGTCCCTTTCTTATAATTACGAGATGTATGTATTTATTTTCTTATATAAATTATTTAAATTTATTCTTATTCAATATAGTCATTTATTTATTTTGTACAAATTATGGTGTTTTGTCCCAACATATGAGCCTGTCTTAGACCTAATGAGTGCTAATGTGGCAAAAACATGTTCACCATATAATGCAGAGACATAAACCAGAATTTATGCTTCCCAACCATAAACTGTGACAAACACACACTTGTCCCACAGTGAGAAAAAAATGGCAAACACTGGTGTTTTTCATGGAGAAACCTAGCAATAGTATTAGTAGTAGTAACTAATGCATACATATATAGTGTATGTATATCCCCAACAAACAACAACCTTACGTTGGCTATGGAATGCAGTAGCTGGTGAAGCATTAATGGAAGACATTGACATGTAGAAATGCAGGTGCAGGAGCAGTGTGGCCCGTGTGAAAACTGGAGAAGACACACAACACAACAGAATTGGGACCCAAAGAACTAAAAAGTGCGCGTGCATTAGATGCTCAATGGATGATAATAAAGAACAAACAAAAGGAACCTAAAGATGGCGACTCCTTTGGCATCTTTCAACGTTGCGACAGATGAGAAATAACATCGTTGTGACACCTTTAGGATATATATCTATGCCTACAACAAGATAATCTCTACCTAGCTACCTTCTGCTACAGCTACCCCTTTCATCAAACGCAAGCTAAAATAATTGCTACACAACAAAACTCACCACTTTATAGTACATGCTCAACAAATAGAAACCAAATCATCACAAATAAAAATATGTGTGACAAAAGAACAGTTACTAAACATGTAACATATTATTAGAAGTAACAGAAAAAATTTTGAGGGTGTGATGTTTTGTTTGAAAGGAAAATCTCATTTGTTAAAGATTAATAAATCATATTTTCATGTTTTTTTTTACTCCACATACATTGACCGTTTAGACGGCATCAAAAGGGATGGTGGTACTGGATCATGGAAGGTTTTGTAAGTTAAAAGGCCATGGAAGTCAAATGATGATTGGAGGCATATTTGTAAAATGGCGTCAAAACTCAAAAGTTTAGGGTTTGTGGGTCATATAGGTAGAGGCTATAGCCTATATAGGTTGTGTTTGAAATAATATGAAGTGGGTCAAGTTTGTAGATTCATAATGATCATCTATATTATTTGAGTGTTTAAGCATGTCACCATTTTCATGTTTTTATTACAACTTTTCTTTACTTTTAAAATCTTTTTATTTAAACTAATAGATTGTAAACAGACAATCATCCATTTAAATGTATACAATTTTTGGATTTTTTTATAAAGGATGATTAAACGCATCTCCATATTTTAATCGATATTGAACTATTTTTTGTTTGACTTAATTGCATTTTCTTCTTCAAGTTATGTTTAACGCAATCAAATTATGTGAAAGTTGATCACATGGAACTTACGTCAATCTAACGCATGAAAATGGAACAATATAAAAAGTTCAGGAGATGAATCATACATTTTATATTTTTACAACAATAATTAACCACGGTTACATGGAAAAACTAATATAGACTGAAAGATTTTTTTTCTTTGCGTTTGGATAATGTTATTTTAAGGAAAGGTTATGAAATGTGATTCTATAACAAATGATAAATTTATTTTCCAATGTATGTGTTGTAGGTAGATAACTCACAATGGGTGGTAAATTTTGATAGGACGGCTGTAACTAACTATAAATTTGAATATTTGAAGATCTGTATGTAAGAAAGAAAGAAAACGCGTAACCTAGGCAACGGGTTTTCGGAAATGTCAGAAGTTTTTACCAAAATAGATACAAGTGTTCTTGCTACATATCCCTAGGCTTTTAAGTTATTAAAAGCTATTTAATAAAATAAAATACACTTCATTACATTCAACAACTTAGTAACATTCATAATTTTTATACCAAATAACTTTTTATATTTATCTTATATCTATTATTTTATTCTCTATTTTTTTTATAAATATAATAAATATATTCTTTTAGTGACCATGTTAGTTCTAGAAGGCGATTGTCAAGTGAATAATGAGATTCTCGTAAGATTTTTTCTCATTATTCAAATATTAATCCGTACCCCTTTCACTTCTCGAGAGTTCTAATTCACTTTTGGCAATGTCGTGGCAATCATGGATTGAACGAGACCAATTGAGACTACTAGTAACTTTAGTTTGATTAGTTTTAATTACCTTAGTTTCTATTACATTACTTTCTTTAACCTCTTAACTGGTTGAGTTACATGTGGGAGTTAAGGAGACTTGTCTCAAGATTTAATTTTAAAATTTTTATAGTATATGAGTAAAATATTATAATTAATTACTAAATTTTAATTAACTTTTAGGATATTATAAACTTTGGCATGTTCAATCTAGTTTCTAATAAAAAAAAATATTTTATTGAGTATTTAAATTTTTTTATATGTTCTAATTGTTAATTAGATATTGTAGTTGGTATCTGTTTTGGTTATTTTTATTTAATTGTTTTAATGTGTTAAGAATTATAATTAATATAAAATAATATTGTGGTTAATATAAAATAATAAATAATTTTTATTGTTTTTATTAAAAACGTGTTGGATGATAGTAGATGTTACCATTATTGATGTGATAATATTTTTCTCTAAATATCCAATACATCTTCAATAAAATAAATAAAATTTATGTCATTTTATATTAACCGTAATATTATTTTATATTAATCACCAAAAACCTTACACGTGAATACAAGAAAGATCTAGAATAAGATAATAGTCAATCATCTAATTAATAAAAAAAACTTAGATGACTAGAACTTAAAAAAAAAAAATTGGAATACTTAATAAACAAAAAAAAATTAATAAAAACTTAATTAAAAATACCTAAATTTATGAGATACTTAAAACTTAATTAAGTCAATTATTAAAATAAGAATAAAAAGTATTATAATTTTAAAAAATTACAATTTTATATTGTGTTATTTAAAAGATGCAAATATATAGTAATTTAAATCGTATATATTTATAAATTTAATTTCAATTATGAATTATAAGTAATTTAATATGTAAAAATAATAATTTTTAAATTATTTAATTAAAAAATTAATTAAATAATTAAAATTTAAAAAATATATAATTAAATATATTTTGAGAGTGTGTATATAATCCATAAAAATGTATTGAAAAGAGCATAATAAAGATATTTTAGTTAAAAAATTATTTATTAAAAAAATTTAATATTTATGAAAAAAATAGTGTGATAGATTCATTATGGGTTTTTATACTTATTATTATGCAATTTTTATTTTTATTTAGAAAAATAACGTACTTTTAAAAAATTACCAAAATGAATTCTATTTGGATGGACAATTTGTCGTGCTTCTAAGTATATTTTTTACAAAAATGTAACTTAGGTGTACTTGTTAATAGAATTCGGAGGACAATTTTTTAAAAATATTAAAGAGAAATTGTGATTTTTTTTATTTATTAATTATAGAATGTTACGTATATTTAAAATTTTTAATGTCTCTTTTAAGATTAATGGTATATTATTGTTAATTTTTCTTTTAATAAATACATACTATAAATACTAAAAACTAAACACAGTTTCTTCGATCATTGACAATGTTCAAATAAAATTAGCCAGTCTTTATATTAGTATTATTTTTTTCACAGAATATATCAATATTTATTATACGACTATTTACCCACATTACTATACGAGGACAAATTTTCGTGACACAAAATTAATCTTAATCCTCCATGCCTTTGATGAAAGATTGTTGCTTTATTATTATTTACCCAATATTCTACAAGGATATTAACATTAATTTTAAAAAATTATTTATTTATTCTTTACTAACTAACTAAAAACGGAATTAATGAAACACTTAGGTAGAGAGAAAAGTATCATCAATCTTTGTAGGCGAATGTTCTCTTTCTCACATAGCACTTATAATTTAAAAAGTATGTGGATTGAATAAGATTACCTTGAAAAGAGATAATTGTAGACTCAAATGAAAGAAAGGGTTAATGTTTTTTAATCATAACTTAATTTCCGTCTAATAAATATACGAAAACTTAGGTTGGAAAATAATTTTTAATAATTTATATATATAAAAACTATTTTTTTTGAAATTAATAAAAAATAAATAAATTCCATTTTCAAATCATAAAATTTTCAAGTAGCAGATTAGCGTGATTAGAAAAATATTATATATTTAATATTATAAAAAATAATTGTTCATCACCAATAATAATAATAATTATTATTATTATTATATAATTACCCAAAAATCTATTTACTCGTATAAGGGTAAACTCATGAGCCTAAGATATGAAATGAGTCGTTAAACAAAATAATAAAGCATACTAAATTTATAAAAAAAAAGTTGTCATTTGTGTAATATTTCATATTTTTCATAAGAACTTTATTGCATAAAATTATATAATAAACTTAAATATAAAAATCCATATATTCATCATGTATTTCAAAATATACTTCTCTAAATAAGATTTAATAAAAATATGTTTATAAAATTAAAAATAAAATTAAATTAAATAAAGTTTCTCTAACAATTTATTTAGGATTCACACCACCTGTCAAATCCACATCGTAGTTTTAAAAATAAAACAAACAACAAACAAAAAGAAGGGTAAGCTAGAGAGTTTTCAAAAAATATATATTTTCATAAATTGGATTTTTATCTCAACAAAACAACAACAATTCAATCTTTCATAATTCATCTCACATCATACATACACTGACTCACATACAAAGACACTAGATTCTCTATACACTAGATTCTCTACTTCCGGAAGACACTCGTGCATTGAGTTAAACTCAGAGATGTGTACATGTCATATACCACCGAACTGTTTTGATTGGGCTCATATTTCAAACCTCAGAATAGTCTATTCCGATCGGGCTCATATTTCAAACATCGGACAAGACCAGATGAACCTCCTTCGACTTTTACTAAACTGGTAATCTTCATCCATGTGAATCCAATGTACCAGTAGAGTCAGGATACCTCCTTGAATCCCCAAACAATGCACATCCTAATAATCTCAATACTGGTATCTCATTTCCTAAAGATACTATGTCTCGATCACACACCACATCATTCACACAAACATTGATACTACATCATATAATACATAAACATTTATCCAATTCATTAATAAATAAATAATTACAATATTTATGAAAAACAATTAAGCTACTTCCCTTACCTCTATAGAGTAGAGATACTCAAAACCCCTAAAATCTTGATCTATTCAACACTAGGAATCTAGAGATGTCCTATGATTGTCAAATCTGATAACCTATGAGATCACAAATATAGAGAGAACGTAGAAAACTTTAAAGAGAAATTGTTTGAGAAATGGTAGTTTTCATAAGAATGAAACTGTATATATAGATAGATTTAGCAATTTTTATAAACAGAATATCTTCTTAGAAATAATTGGTGGTTTTTATTAGAATAAAACATAATATCTTCTTAAGAAGAGAGTTGATAGTTTTTTTTATAAAAATAAAACAAAATATCTTCTTAGAGAGATAGAATATCTTTTGAGAATGAGAGTTCGTTGCTATAAAAATAAAAAGTAAATAAAAAGAAAAAGAAGATATTATCTTATTTATCTCTAAAACTAAATTTTAAGTTAGTTTTTATTCTATAGCTATTTTTTTAGGGTATTACAATTTGTAACTTATTTTGTTACTTACATATTCCCCTTTTTTTAGTTTTTCTTGTTAAAATACACTTTTCAGAAACTAACTAATGTTTGAAGCCTTCCATCAATACCCAACAAAATGTTCCAAAGGTCATCAATTTTAAATTGCATTCCAATTGCAATTATAGATGGTTTCTGTTTAGTATAGTAACTACAAAATAGTACTGATCAATTAACCATGCCTTTCACATTAGGTTTCACATTAGGCTTCAGTCTCCCATTCTTTATTCTACGTTTTTGTTCATCAATGTGATATCCTAATTTTACAATTTGTGATTAATTTAATTCATCATAATTATTTGATAAAATCATAATATTAATTAAAAATTAATTGAACCTTTTTTCAAATATTTCAGTTAAAGATTCTTCCAAAACGTAGATTGTTAATCAACAGTCTAAAATTACATAATAATTAGGAATAGATAATGAAATGTCTTATAAAATTAATTTTAATTAAATTAACCTTCAATGAAAAAAAAATAGAATAAATTGAAACTTTTGAATGTGTTTTTTTAAGAAACTTTTAAGCCCTGTTGGGTAGAAAGGAGGATAGAAAATCCGAAATTATGTCTGATTTTGAAAAAGAAAAAAAAAATAACGACACTCACTATTATTTTTTACTTATTTTTATTCATTTTTTTTTATCTCTTCACATCTTTTATCAAATTACAGAACTTTTAAGATTATCTTTTTATTTCTCACTTTCTATCCTACCAAACAATTAAATATTGAATTTTATTTCCTAATCATTTATCTTTTCTCAACTTATTTCTTCCCTACTTTCATCTTTTTATTTCTTTTTTTCGTAAACCGGTCACACCAAAATGAAAAATACCACCATGAATAAAAAAAAGTAAAATAATCAATAAGATTAAACATGATAACCTTAATATATGTCTTTCGTATCTTTCCTTTCTTTTGTCCTAGATGAACTCAAACACATTCAAAATCCAATGGTGATTGTCGGCCACCACAAGAAGGGAGAGAGATACGTAGAATATAGTAAAGATATGTTGCCTAAATAAAAGATCAAGAAAAAAGTGAACCAGAAAAATCATTATATTTATCTTCAAATGAATAGGAGAATGAATAAAATGAAATAAATAATTTATACCTGACATTTATACTAATTGGAAAAAGTAAGCATAAAAGCTAAAGTTCTTAGTACATTAATCTTCCTTCTTATTTTTTATATTTTAAAGTCATTTAACTTTTGAAAAAGTAAACAAAGAATAAACTTCATAAATATTTATTTTATTTTAGGGAACTGCGGGAAGATATTGTTACTCATGAGACCTACAAATATAATTCCTTATATTTCTTATTAAACACATTTAAGAATTGATATTATTAACTCAACACTTCCCCCCATTTTGTCTTCTTTTTCCAACCAAACCCAGGATAATGCTTTAACAAATAATGTAAAACAACACTTCTTCTTCTGAAGTCAACCATATGTTATGCCAGTTGATACGGGTTTAGAAGAAACATAAACTTCTTTCGAAATGTTTTTAATTGTTTTATTATTGCGATCCATAGATTGTCATGTTAACTGATTAATATTATGCCTTTTGGCAATTTTTTTTTTTCAGATGCTACGGGAAACCACCTTTCTATGATGCTAGGAAGAAGGAGAATATGCGGATCTTAATGAGATTTTTCCTCAAAATGGTGTAATTTTCTTGCAAAATTACGAGAATGAGAAACTTTTTTTGGCAAATTTCCTAAATTAGTTAAAATTCTTAAAATGGTATATTTTTTTAGTTTTAAATGTGGGTAAATCTTGCAGAGATTTCATAAATCATTGTAAATAAATCGTGTCATTATTACACAATTTAATTTAAGATTATGTGAAATGGTGAAAAGAGAAGACCATCTTAGTTGATTGAATGAAATTGTGTAATAAAGGTAAGATTTTAATTAACTAATTAATTGATTAATTAAAATAGTTACTACACGGTGATTAATTCTCCTACCCTTGGTCTCCTTTTTCTTACATTTGTATTGGATTGTGCACATAAAATTAATAAAATTAAATCATAGTGGAATTTTATTGAATATATACAAAATTAATTGTCATTAAATAATTAAAATTAATATCAAGTCAATTTGAATGAAAGAATGGTTAGAAGAAAAGTTACCTCTTGTGACAAAAATGTATGTAAAAGATAGTTAAATAAAAAGATGATTTTTATATAGTGAAAATTTCAATTATTTGAACAGGTTAGATTTTAAAACTTATTTGTATATTTTTCCTTCAAGTAATTTTAAGAAGAAAAAATATATAAATAAGTTTTAAAATCTAACTCGTTCAAATAATTTAAATTTTCACTATATAAAAATCATCTTTTTATTTAACTATCTTTTACATACATTTTCTTCAAGTAACCATTTTTCCATTCAAATTAACTTAAGATTTATTTTAATTATTTAATGACAATTAATTTTAATTATTATATATTCAATAAAATTTCACTGTGAATTAATTTTATTAATTTTTTTATGTGTGCACAACCCAATACAGCATAAGAAAACAGAAGAGGAATGTTGGGTACAGTAACGATTATTGCACAATTTAATTCAATAAACTTAAATCCTACCTCTCCATGATTTACCCACATATGGAATTAAATAAAAAATTACACCATTTTAGAAAATTCATAAAGAAATTACACAATTTGAAAAATTTGTCAACTTTTTTTTATTTGTTGAAATATATAACTTGTGTTATGAGAACACAACTTTAAGCAAATGTGATTAGTGTTAATTAAGGTTGTGTATGAGTTAATGATGTGATTAATGTTAATTAAGGTTGTGTATGAGTTAATTTTAATCTTAAAATAATACAACTGAGATTGAAATTATGTCACTCATGGACAACTATAATTGTATTAATTTTAACTAAATCGTCCTAGTCATGCACAACTGTTTAGTAAAAGAATTTGATTGTGTGTAGGTTTTAAATAAAACATGTTTGAACAATTAAAAAGTTATGGTTTTAGAAATTAGGATTAGGCTTGGTTATAGCGTTTATGTTTGGAGCAATTGGGTTAGGGTTATTTTGCATTTTTTAGGTTTTAGAGTCAGTTGATAAAAATTATACATGATTAAGATAAACTATCTATTTTAGGTATGATTAATCAATGACATTAAATAAAACAAAATAATTTACATTGAAAGAAATAATATAATTATTTTTCATTACATATATTAAAAAAGACTATCTATGTGATGTGTCACATGGTTGCCTTCTTCTTTACCTTTGAGATCTTCATTGTAGCTCATGTTTGGTTGGAAGAGGTGAGATACTATCATGAGATGAATTGTCAAACCCTTTTAAATGCACAATTAGTTGAAAATGGGTGACACTAGACAAAATGTTAATGATGGTGCTATAGTATTAGTATCAAAGATGTTTGACGTCACGAAAAATATTTTCTTGTGATGCAAAACTATTGAAATTGGTATGAAAGTTGGGAAACCATATTTTGTTTATAGTCTATATATCCGAACATTTGGCTTGATTGACCATAAGCCATGTTTTATTAATAATACATACATCCATACATTTGGCTTGGTTGGCCAAAAGCCTGTTGTTGAGTATTGGAAGAAGACCAAACATGATAGTTGTGACAAGACTCTAATTGTGGTTTTTAAGGCAATTGGTGTGATGTGTCATATTGACGTATTAGTTTAGTTTGAATCAAAACACAACAACATATAATATTTGAACTTACATCATTGTCAAAGGTAGGTTACAAAGGCATAATGTATCAGATAGTATGTCTAATATTCCGTTATATGTATGGTGTATTATCAAGCAGGTGATAATTTCTAGTGAATTAAATTCCTTCGATTACACTATGACAGTCATTCTACATTGTTATGCATGTTGCGTGATATTGTGGTTAATATTGACCAGTTCTCCCTGTCATGTAATTAATTTAAGTTTAAAGGGTCCCTTGCAAGGCAGAAGCCAACCTGTCACGTAACCCGATCAGCTTAATATAGTTCAACTAGTACAAAACATGTGAAAGGAACTACTACCTGACTCATAGGAAAAAAAGAAAAATAAACAACTTAACTCATTGTGACAATAAGGAGTTCACAAGAATTGTTAAAAAGATTCTCGTTAACATGAGTAAGGTATTAATCTAGTGTGTTACGTAACTGAGCAATTAAGATGGTCAATGTGTTCGTCCTTTGTTGCACCAACACATACCATATTAAATGGAAAGCAAATATGTTATTCTTACATTAACTAATTGTAAATCATGAAGTTTGTAAATTATCAGCAAACAAAATTAAAATAACCTTTCCACATGGAAAAGCAAGACCTTTAATAATATCTACATGATTTAGTGACTGAAGAGGCATAGAAAGACATGTAATGTGGTCTCATGCCCAACATTGCAAAAGTAACATGCATCATCCGATATTATATTGGTTAAAATCAATTTATGGTCCATTGCACGATAAAAGCATGCCAAAATATCTGACCTCAAAAGTAATAGATACATCAAATACACTATACTCCCTAATGTATCTGACATTAATAAATATCCCATCAATGTCAGTACGTAGACTCTTGCTTGTTGTGTTATGAAACATCATTTGCATCATCTAGAATATCCTAAAATAAATTGCTCAATTTTATTGAATTTCTCTTGTCCACTGTTTCAAGTGGCACCAAACCAAACAGTTACTTGCATATGCATGGGGAAACAGGGTCGTTGCTACTAACACATGTGATATATTCACCAGTAGAAAGACGAGATTGCATAACCGCATCTTCTAGTGTCACTATTGTCTTTCCTAGTGGGAGATGAAATGTGAGTTTCTATTCTCCACCTCTCCACTAAGGCAGTCACTAAATGGTAGATCTCAATGGCATATTAAATTTTTAACTCGGTCATCAAGTATGTCTTGATGCTTCAAATTCCAAATTACATGTCAAGTGTAAAGTAATCTTTTATTACCCTCTGAAATTGCCTTGGTTGTATTCAAGACAAACTTAATGATTGTGTTAAAAATTTAATTATATTGTCGAATTTGCCCATTTACTCACATTGATCCATATCGAGATTAACTTTCACTTAGTGACTGTCTTAGTAGAAAGGTGGAGAACAGAAACTCACACCTTTCCTCTCACTAGGAGAAACAACAATGACACTAGAAGATGTGGTTATGGAACTCAATGTTCCTATTGATAGAGAACATATCACAAATGTTAGTAGTGGTGATCTTGTTTCCCTCTATAGGCAACTATTAGGTTTGGTGCCACCCAAAACAGAGGTCATGGAAAATCCAATAAAATTGTATTGGCTGAACAATTCATTTCATGAGATGCTAGATAAGGCAAATGAAGTTATCATAGCACAACATGCACGAGCCTATATATGATTGAAAATTTGTTAATGTCAGATATATCAGGGAGTAAAGTCCATCTGATGTATCTGTTACTTCTGAGTGATCTCAACATCGTGTCAAATTACAGGTGAGAGTAAGTGTTTTAACATGTCTTTGTCATGCATGTTACTTCTGCAATGTTACTATTGGAGGATGCATGTTACTTCTACAATGTTAGGCAAGAGAACACATTACATGTCTTTCTCCACTCTTCAGCCATCGAGTAATGCAAATATTGCCCAAGGCCTTACTTTCCCACTAGTGAAAAGGTTGTTTTAACTTTATTTGTTCATAATGTATAAATGTCATCCATTCACAATTAGCTAAGAATAACATTTGTTTTTCATTTAAGATGGTTTGCATTGATACAACAAAGGATCAACCACCATAGTTGCTTAGTAATGTAACACAATAGATTAGTTGTAACAAAAACAATTTTTTCACTTCAATTATCCATACTACTAATACACATTTTGCCTCACTCATGCTAATGACAATTTTTTAATTGATCTTGTGAACTTCTTATCGCTGCAACGAACTAAGTTGTCTAATTTTCTATTGTGAGTCGAGCAATAGTTCCTCTCATGTTTTACAATAGTTGAACTAATAAATTGGTCGAGTTATGCAACAATTTGAGTTCTGTCCAACAGACCCTTTAAACCATCAACAGGACGTGAGGGAAAGAACTAATTGATATTGGCCACAATATCACACAACCTGGATAATAATGTGAAATGATCATGGTGTAATTAAAGGAATTCAATTCGCTGAAAATAGTCACTTACGTGATAATACTTCGTATATGCAACGGTACATCAGACATATTATCTGGTAGTCTTTGCAACCTACCTTTGACGATGATATAAGTTCAATTTTCAATTTTTATATATTTTCATATTTTGATTCAAACTATAATAACACATTGTTTTGCATCAGTCTGATACTCTGTAACAACCTGAATAACCACAGTTAGAGTCTCATCATAACTATCATGTTGGGTCTTCTAATGCTCAACAACAAGCTTTTAATCAACCAAGTCAAATGTTTGAATATCAATAAAACATGGTTTACCAATTCCCGACCAGTTTCGATAGTTTTGCATTGTAAGAAATATGTTTTTTCACAACTATGAAACATCTTTGATACTTCCTCCATGACACCACCATCAACATTCCATCCAATACACCAACACATTGTCATTGACCCATCTCACGATAATCCACCAATGTGCCTTCAAAAGGGTTTGATAATCCATCTAATGATAATCAACCACCATGACCTCCTCCAACCGAACATGAGCCACAACGACTACCTCAAAGGTAGAAAAAAAAGACCACCGTGTGTGTAAATTATTTTATTTCATTCAGTGTCAATGATTTTACATAATGAAATTACTCTTATTCTACTCTACTAATCATATGTAATCTTTTCCAACTAACATAATCTAAACCTTAGAACATAGAAAGCCTAATTGAATTACCTAAAACCTAAACCCGAAACCTAAACGCTACAACCAAACCTAACCCTAATCTCTAGAACCCTAACTTTTTAATCCTTCAAACCTATAAAGGTTTTATTTCAAACCCCGATTTCGTTTTCATTTCTTTTTCAAAATGCAAGCTGAAGTCGTAGATGGTTAGGATGACTTCATTTAAAAATAATGCAACTAAAGTCATGTATGACTTGCACAACTTCATTCTCAAGCAGAGTTATGTCTTGTCTAATGATTTTGGAGTAAAATATTTTCAATGAAAGTTGTGCAGTCATAGCCCGATTTCAATGTAGTTGATCATTTACACAAAACGACTTCTTTACCCAAAGTCATGCTTTTTATGGTACGACTTACCATTTCAGTAAATAAATAAATAAATAAATAAAGTTCCTCATTCTCATAATTTCAAAAGAAATTTGCATCATTTTGGTGCAAAAACCTCTGAATGAGGTAAGCTTACAAAAACTCATACAATAGAGATCCATCTAATGACTACAAATGACATGTGGATGGTTCACCTTAGATTGCTCTTTTAGTGTTCACACATTCAAACTGTATTGTATCTTGAATTTGAATAATTTCTCCTATTCTTATATGCATATCACATCGTACCCAAATCAATGTCTCGTTAAGAAAACAGAAAATTCCTTCAAAATTTTGCTTTCACAGGTTTAAAAAAGCTGTAATTTATTACTGAACAGAAAGATATCACTTAATACCTACTCCAGATAAACCACAGTACATTGCTAATAGTAAATACTAATTTATTTCAGCAGACCACATGGAGTTCCACAAACTCAGAAAGTGACATAAGTTACGAACCACATAGGGATTTCAAGAAAAACGAACTTGCAAACTAACTAGCGACCTAGAAGATCACGACCATATCTTCTGAACAAAACAGCCTCGGCACAGTTTCGCCTGCCTGATTCACATAGAAGCAATTTTTAGTAACTGGATTTATGGCACGAAAATAACAAAGCAAAAGCATGAACATCAAGCAATACATTACCTAAGATTCTGGCGTAGTAAGGTCAACACTCTCCATCAAGGATAAGCAGGTGAGACTATGAAAAGAAGTATTAACCAAAGGCTATGAAGGAAAACATTAGGGGCTTGATAACAGGTTGTGTGACACAGACTAGTCCTAAACAACTATAGGAAACAGCAGCTTAAGATTATATGACCGAAGCCCTTCCAACTTTTCTTTGCAAAAAACTGAAAAGATAGTGAAGGGACAAACTATGCCCTCTCAGAAGGCAACTAAAAAATGAAAACTTTACATACAGATAGAAATAGGAGATAGCTAAAGAGAGAAGGACCAGCAAGCAAAGCAGTAACTACAGACTAGTAAAAGGTGGATCATTCTACAGGACCAGAATATAAGGATAAAAAGACTATAGATAATAAAAGAAAATTTGAAGAGGGGAAAATGACCAAAATGGTTAAGCTCTATAGGCTATTGCAAGTGCAAGGATTCTACAATCTACATTATGTACTAAAACAGGAGACCTAAATCCTTTATCAGATTAAGCGAAGGTAACCATTCTTTCTGTTAGGAGTTTATACTATGAACTACACACCATGAACTCGGTATTCCTCTTGAAGATATAAACTAATAACTTTCTTCATCACCACCCATTTCTATTCCATGCCACTCCAACCCTTTACCACGCCATTCAGCTTCTCACAATCATTTCTCTGGTAGCTTCCATCAAAGTCACATTTCACGTAACAAACCCTTCTAACGTTTCCAATCATGAACCCACCACACCCATCATCAATCAAGGGTACACCACCACTGTACCGAAAGCCACACATAAACTAAAACTACAAGCTTTTATTTGGTCACTCTATACACACCTAATCTAACACTAACCCAACTTCATTAATCAAAAGCACTCAATATTTACAGGAGCCTGCTGCTCCTCCAGTCTCATTCATCATCCAGACTAAGATTGAGGATGCGACGCAACGCCATCGTGGCCGAATCAAAGAGGTCTCTGCCACATGGAGAATGATCCCCGCGAGGGGAGGAAGGGGCAGAACTAGCATGCAGCTGCAATTGAATTGCAGGACAAGAACCAGGGAGATCAAGGGACACACTCCTCTTCGGCCTCACAGAAAATTTCGGAATAGGCAAGGAACTGGGTGGCGGAGAATTCGAATACGTAGGCCCAGCCCAAAGTTCAGAGAGCAAAATGCCCCCATCAGAGACATGCTCACCGAAACTTTTCTCCTGTCTTTGATCAATGGGAACTGGGGCGCTATTGGGAGTGGTTCTGCATCGCGTTTTGCTGGTGTTTGAAGGAGTCGTCGGCGTTTTGGGGCTTTTAGATAACGGTGAAGTGTGAGAATTGAGTGGGGTTGGTAGAATACCACACCCCGTTTGGAAAGTTCTGCAATTTATGGCCCTAAAGTCTGTTGAAGGCGAAGAGGAACCAAACTCAGCGTGGTCTCGGGGTTTCGAACGGGGGTAGCATTGGTTCCTGTGATGCGCCACAACAACAAGTGTCTCCATTCGTAACAACAACAACTTTTCCGACGATGTTTTTTTTATTCCTACACTAGATCCCACTCTTACAATATAACCAGTACGAGGTTGCAAAACCAACAAGTCGAGAAACACAAACCAAAACGACGTTGTCACACGGTTACAAACCCAAATCGCGTCCCAAGAGAGTCGGATCAACCGGATCTTCCCAGAAACCAATTGAGACAAAAAGTTTCTCAGATTCTGCTAAGTTGGCAATAAACAGACAAAAAAAGGAGAAATCATCAAGGCATGACCGTACAAATGAAATATAAAAACAATAAAACAAAAACGAAAGCTAAAGAGGGTCGATCTGAAGAGATAAGGGAACATGCAGGGTGGGGTATTAATATTTAATTTTTTTTGTTTATGAACAAGTTGAAGGAGATTACCGATTAGTAGAGGAGAAAAAGGTTGCGTTGCGATGGAACTGATTCTTGTTGTTTTGTTGGAATGTCTCACAGAGCTTTGAGGAAAAAAAAATGATTAGAAATGAAAAGAGGAAGATGAGGAAGGTCGGAAGGAAGAAGGGGATCTGGAAGGAAAAGAGGAAGAGTGTGAGAGTGGTATATATTGTACAGTGATGATGGGTAACCGTGCCTGCTTTTCACAGTATTTAATGTCACATCACTTTTCATTTTCTCACTCAGTAACGGACGGATAATGCTGTGTTACCATTTTGCCCTTCTATGGTGTTTCTTTGGTGAGTAATGTAAGAAACTTCCCACTCGGATAAGGCTTGGTTGGTAAACTGATAGGCTAAATGGAGGAAAGTAGTATTTATTTTTTCATTTAACGGATGTATATATTTTATCCAATGTTTTAATTATGAGAAAATATCATTCTGTGTCAACCAAAAGTTTTTAATGTTATTCATTGATGCTTTGTGTAGAATAATTTTATTCATTTTCTATATAGAATCATAAATAAATCACTTTTATACATTTCTTTAATTTTAGTTCAGACACTCTTAAATCTGTACATTTATTAAATTTTTATAGTTTTTTGTATCTATGTTTTAAGTCTTATTCAGTTTTTTTTTTCTGTTTTAACTGATGCTATAAAATATCAAGTAACCTACAAGAAATCGAATTAGTTAAATTCCTTAGTTGAAGGGTTTTGTGATAAAAATGCCTTCTCTTCTCTGGTTAAGGTGAGTGAATATTTCTATTACTAAATCCAGGTGTTCTTAGTAGTCTTACCTAGTTTAAGAGAAAATTATATTTATAGGAAAAATTTCATGACTTAGAAAATGGAAAATTTATGAATAATCAAAATTCATATCGTTTTTTGAAAAAAAAAATTCTATTTCTAAATAATTATGTTATTTATTTTAAATATAAGAGTTACAAAAATTTATATTTTAATTTTTATGATTAAATTTATATTTTAAAAGTATTCCATAATCTTAAAATAATTTTAATAAACTCATGTATTTAATTATTATTTTACCTATTTTTAAGTACAAGTTGTTTTATTTATTTTTTACTTATTTTATTATTTTTATTTTATTTATTATAGTAATACATCAATATTTTTGTTTTATATCTTTATTATTTATTTATAATTTCCTTTTATATTTCTACAATTAAATAATTTCAATTATATATATATATATATATATATATATATATATTCCTTTTTATTAATTTATATTTATATCATTTAATTTAATTTTAGTTACATATTTTTTTTGTTAGTTTATATTTATATCATTACATTTAATTTTAATTACATATAACTCATTTTCATCAATTTATATTTATGCTTATTTAATTTACTTGAAATTATTTTTTACCATATGTATTAAATTATACCTTTTTTGTCATTTAGTTCACTTCCAGTTGTGTTTTCTACTTGTATTTCTATTCAATTTTGCTTTTATTGTTTAATTTACTTTTAGTATATGAATAATTTTTTTTACGTTCTTATTATTTCTCTTTTTATATATTAATAAGATAATTATATTCTTTGTCATTCATTTATATTTTTCCATTTTATTTTTTCCTTATTATGTGATGGTTGATATGCAATTCTTTATTTAAAGTTATTGTTTTAATTTTTATTTTACTTTCGTTATATTTAATATTACTTTAAACATTGTCCTTTTATAATTCAAACAAATATATAAAAATAATAATTTTTTAATTCAATAAATTTGAATAAAAAAAGAAAGTTACTTATATGATTTATTATTATTTTTATACAAGTATTTTTTTGATGTGTTTGGATTGTGTCTAGAGATTATTGGTTACGAAAAAAAATGACATTTGTTAATCGTTATCATGTTACGTGATCAATAAAAATGTCAACGAGTATTAAGTAGAATTGAGAAAAAAAGTCTTATGTTTCCTTATAATGAGTTAAAATCATGTTAAAGCATGAATGTTTGTATTTGAAAAATATTAAAAATATTTTTTTTAAGTTTTCTTTAATAGTTAAAGAAATTGTAACTTTTTTAGAATATTTAACTCCACGACTCAAACAAATTCAATCAAACTTGTTAAAATATAATTAGCTTAAAATGAAAATTAGACTAAACCAAAACCAAACGACTACTCACACTCCTAGTAAAAAAATACTATTTTATTTTTTGCGAAACAAAATTCACAACTAATTGTTTATTTTCTATTGGTAACGGGTATATTATTGTTTAGTTATTTAATCATAGTTTGTTCTCTATTTATATGTGATATGTGATATATATATATATATATATTATTGTAGGGAATTATTTCCTTCCTCCCCTATTTTTGAACATGTATCCCTAATCCGTTGAAATGATAAATTGTTCCATTTATTTATTCTTTATTTTTTATTGCATTCAACACTTACCTTCACCATTGTCACCGTTAATCCACTATCATTACCGTAGAAGAAGACGGAAAAGATACACTAAAAAAATCTCGTTTTAGAAAGTTCTCTCCAAAATACAAATGTACATAAAAAAATTCTTTCTATATTTTAAAAAGTTTGTTCTAGAAACATTTTCAGAAATTACATTTTAAAAATAGGTCATTGAAAGTTTGTTTTAGAAACCTGTTTACAAAAAATCTTGTTATGAAATGTATTTTACATGTTTTGAAGTTTTCTTTCCACAATCCTATTCTGAAAAATGTTTTCTATAATAAATTTTAGAAAGTGTGTTTTTGAAAAGTTCTACGAAACAGAAAATATGAAAGTCACTTTAATAAAATGAAAAATAGTTATTTTGAAAAATTGTGGGAGTGCAGGAAGTAATTGCCCAACTTGTAAGCTTATGATAATGGGCCAAAATTAATGCAACCATATCCTTCTCGTTGACATCTTTCATGGCCCGAAACTATGAAAATTATTATTATTTTATGGAAATTATTTATTGTCAGATGATCCAATCTAAGTTTCGAAAATATTTCTGACTAGATATCAAAACTAATAAATTTATAAAATAGAGTGAGAGTAACTATATAAAAATTTTGATTCTAGTCATCAACTATTCATTGAGTCCTGGCATATTAAGTATAATATGATTGTTATGTTTGAATTTTTGTCTACAACAAATGCAATTTTATTTTGATAAGTGATGTCATAGCTCTTGGTTTGCTGGTTGTTTATATTGTGCTTTAAGTCTTACATAATAAAACATAATATAAATGTTATGCATAAGTTATAATGTTATGGATAATATATATATATATATTTGGTCAACAAAAAAATATAATTTATTGTTTTTTGAAAAATTAAAAAATGAACATATAACTTTTAATTTGAAATTAATGTCTATAATAGTTTTGTATATTTTTGCATAGTGTGGTTCCTTAATTCAAATAATGATGATATTAATTCAATGTAATTTAAAAAATAAAAAAATTTGACAACAATTTAAATAAAAATATTAAGGCGATCAAACATTTAAATAAACAAAAATTTAAAATTAAAATATTTTATTATCATATAATAAAACTAAGGTTATAATAGAAAAACTTGTCTATATTTTGAGTACCATGCACTCAGAGTATAAATATTTTTCAAACATAAAAGAAAATAATATAAACATTTTTATATCACCGTCAGATCACAAATCATAAACTATGAATAATGGTCAGATAATTTTTTTTAATTAATTTACAATGAAAATCAAAATACTTATAATACTATATGAATGGAAAATGTAAGAGAATATAATTAAATCAGTTAATAAAAATTTATATTATATATATATTATTATTAAAATACAATTTAATCACTATATATTATAATTAAAATGTAATTCAATTCATATAGATATTTTAATAATAGCATAAACTATTTAAAAGAAAAATGAAAGGGACTTTTTTAATTGATTAATATTCAAGAAACCAATTAGAACTATACTTTTGAGTGATAATTTGATAATTTTGTCTTAATATTTACTTTGCCTCATCGGGTTACCTTGATTACCAAATTCTTTTATTATTATTTGATGGGTTAAACTAATTAATTTTATTTTTTTGTAATTTTATGTACAGCTGCATTAAGTGAACCTATACCTACTGGGCTTGTATGAGTGGGTTTGAACAATTCGGGAGCACAACTGACCCACTATTCGAAAGAGGTTTGATTATTTTGTAAAACTTATTTTTCTTTTATTTTAACGCTTAAATATATTAAACTTTAAGAATTAAAGCAGTTTCAAAAACTCAACAAAATGAAGTTGAAATATCATTATAAAAATTTTCTTTTATTTAAATTGTATAAATTAATTTATGTTATGGGTTCTCCTGGACCATGAATCCCGCAATCACCCCATCTCCACATGTTGACCCTGACAATCAATGAACTATTTTCATTTAATTAGTAAATGAAGTAATTTATTGTTTCTATCTCTTTCTATCTTTATTCAACTAAATTGAAAAATTCTTCACTAGTATGTATATAGAAAATGAATTAATTTGTTCTCTTACTAGACTTCTTTTTGCATGAATTTTCTCATGATTTTTTTCAGGAATAAAGTTTATTGTTTTAGATTAGCTTGTTTTAAAAGTAACGAATTTAGGCAGAAAAATGATTTTAATTCAAAGAATTTTTAAGAAGAAAAGCTAATTATTTAACCAAAAATATATAATAACTTCTAAAGAGCTTTATAGGTAGATCTTCTCTCGTTATCTTCACACTCTCAACAATAATACGTGAGTTACAAATTGACTTGTTAGGACACCACCTTCTTCCACAAGATCAAATCAAATTTCACAATCTCAATTCTCTAATTTTTTTGTCTAGAAAATTGAAACAAGATTTAAATTTTCTTACAAATGAAAAGTTCTAATGGAAGAAAACTTTAATGACCGACAAATTCTTTGCTATGTGAATGGCCCTTTTCAGTTATATATTTGAACTTTTTTCACTGTATATTTACCTCCGAAAAAGAAGTTTTAACTGCAGTGTATAAAGTAGGAATAAATGGTGTAACGTATACCAGAACGAATCGTATTAGATATCTTGACAGCAAAATGAAGCAAAATATTCTGCCTATGAACTCTAAACTAAGCAAATCTCCCCCACCACGTGCTCGCTGTGAAGTTTCTGATAGTTATAAAGGTATTGGACCAACCTATTTTCTTCTACCAGATCATATTTCCTTCATTAAATTCCCAACGCACGTACGGCAAAAAATAGTTGGAGTATGACAGAAATTTGTATTCATTTACAAGTTATGCTATATATATATATATGTATCTGCTTGCTCGGAAATGTATTATTAAAACTTCCATGCATATATTTAAGCTTTTTCATGGAAATTCATTAACAATACAGTGAAAAGAAAATTGTGGTTGTGTATGTGCCCTATCAGAAGCTGCATGGACAAACTGAAGACCATTTAATCGATTATTAACCATATATGCATATGGTCCAAAAGAATGAAATATGAGTGTTGGAAGTTAGTGTTTGGCAATTTTCTTCTTCTCCCAATGGTTAAACAAAAGGAGTGTTTGGGTGTTTCCAGTGGAGTGAACACAGTGATACGTACATTAATAATGGAATATCGAAGTAGGGGTCACATTTTGGCGTTGCCGAAATTGCAGGAAAATGCGCGTTCGCCAAGAGAAGCCAAAACATGATGAGCATAGGAACATGGATTTACTCGTTTTGAACGCTAAAAACACACAGGAGCATACAATGCCCTACATATCTGTCTACTGCATCAACTCGCCAACCAAGGTCAAGCCATCACAACCACACCTACATCAACAAAATAATCACTATTGTTTTTGGTAATGTCATTAAAACAGCACACTTCTTATTTTATTAGCATTAAAAGTTTAAAATATTTTATTTTAACAGACACCCCAGTAAAAGATTTAGAATGATGTGAGTATATAGGTGTTATTAAATCTAATAATTGTTAGTCACATAAATACGAGTTCTAAGTTGTTCATGCATGCTCATATAAAACCGCATGATCAGATTAAGAAAATTTCTTCGGTCCCTCTTTTTGTATCTTTGTTTCTGAAGAGTTGTATAAAAGTCCAATTGATTATACTACACAGTGACATATCCTCCAAAAGAACAAAACATAAGTGTTAGAAGCTTGCTCTTTGGCCTTTTCTCTTCCTTTCAGCAATGTGTCCCTATGTGGCTTATTTAGTCTACAAGGTAATTTAATTATTTACTAATGGAACATTGAAGTGGAGGTCTCTCTTAGGAATAATAAAATTATATGCTGACTTCAAGAAGAGCCATTCAATGTTATTCATAGAAGCAAGGACAAAATAATTACAACCATTTTATGAACAAACATGGACCACTGTTTTTTTCAACCAAGAATAAATTTTATACAGATGAATATTAATATTAATATCTTCAATGCAGCCTTGAACAGGAAAATGGGAGTGCATGGTTGGAAGGGAGAGTATTCGTAGGACACGTCTTCTTTGTGATAACTTGCATGAATAATGAAAAATGATGGTCATCTGATACATCGTTTCCCAAAGCCATTTTTTTCGAAACCAAGGGGACCAGCCACGAGTAATGCCAGTTCATTGTACATTTGGCCTTTACCATTTGGAACCTTCTAATCTTATTTTATGGATTTTCACTTTCATGTGTTTATTGTGTATAGTTAATATAATAAAAAATTTACCGTGACACTTGACTACTCATAACAATATGCTTTGTGCTTTGCTTTTGTTTGATACCTTTTATAACCATTCCCCATGTGCAATTTTCTTTTATCACAAACGAGATATTCTTAAATCTATCAGTTTGACTATACTAGCCATCTAAGCATTATCCCAGCCGTAAAGAAAGTTTTCATTCTCCATATAACATAACATTTTCACTAAAACAAATTATATATTACATACAAAAAATATATACTCATAAAATTTATATTATATATAAATTAATATTACGTATAAAATTACTTACATATTCATATGATAAAATTATATTATATACAAATTTACATCTAGAATATTATAGAAAGATTGTAAATCTATATAGAATACAAATTTTTATATTATTATTATAATTAACATTCTTAATATTATTATTAATACTATTAATATTATTACTGTTATTATAATGATTACTGATATTATTAATATATATCATTAACATGATTATTAAAAATATTATCATTATTTTAGCATTAATAATATTACTATTAATATTTTTGTTAATAATAATAATATTATTATTAATATTAATAATAATATTATTAATGTTATTGTTATTAATGTTCATATTATTATTATTAATACTAATATTATTATTTATTATTGATATTATTATATTATTATTAATATCAATATTATTATTAATAATAAAAATCATAATTAGAAACAATAATAACAATAATCATAATAAGAATATTAATAATAATATTATGACAATAAAATTCTCCATTACAGTGTCACAGTAAATTTTATATGTACATATAGATAAAAAAAAAGTAATAATACACTTTGAGAAAAAAATTTGGATTTTTTATCAATATATTATGCAGTGTCTATGTATATATTACAACTAATAATTTATGAAAAATCACCTTATGATAAAAATGTAATTAGTATTTATAAGTAAAAAAGATTAATATTATTTTTTATCAGTAATAAAAAAATATATAAATAAGCAATATAAAGAAAAATAATATTAATTTTTTAATGTTGGTGGAACTTTCACACTCCATATATAATGGTAGGTTGGAGTTGTTTATGATTTTGGTGGAACTTTTGCACCCCACATATACATATCTTGGAATTCTGTATATTAATTGTAGCACCTTTGTCCTCGGTTTCTCTGTGGCTACTACATTCATTCCACTCTCCAATTGAAATATTCATTCTGTTTCCTACTGTTGTTATTTTGTATAATATCATGTACATATTTAATTTTAAATATCTTAAAATTTTCTCCATTCCATTTCGATATAGTTAGTCTTTCAAGTGTTGTTGTGTGTGTTAATAACTCTTGTAAAAATGTTGTGACTATAGGTATTTTTCACTTAAATCATTCTTTTATTCACTTCATTGTCATTCTCAATTATTATTATTTTAAACTTTCATCTTTGTTATCATGGCTTTAATTTAGTAATATTATACATCCTCGTGTATTTTTCAGTATAAGATATTTGTCCATTCTATTTGGCATGTCAAAAATTAATTTTAGTTTTTTTTTCAATTTTCATTTTATATTGTTATCAAGCTAAGTATAACAACCCATAATACAATATTAATAACAAATGTTACTAAGATAACAATTCAATAACAAGTGACATAATAGATTTAAACAAATATTATTAATTAAGATAGACTTTGATATAATTATGATAAATTTTGATACAATATTAATAAATAAGTTTAAGCGTAACTAATTTTCAGAAAATCAATTTGATAAGACCAGAATTGCCCCACTTATAAAATTCACCTTATCTAATTTACTCAAAGTTTCAAGCTTATAAACATTACATTATATATTTTTACCTCCAAGAAAACTAAACATATTTCATTTCCAATAGAAATAAGAGTAGAAATAAGAGATGAACTTTGTGAAGATAACTCTTCAAGTATCACATGATTTTGAACCTTTATCTTATCACCATCTTGGTCCATACATTTATTATAATTAATTATAAAGGAACCAAACTAAACCGTGATTCTATTAGTATCCACATTTAGAATTTCACATTCATTTATGTGGACACATCTCAAGTACTTCCTTTCATCCAATCAAATCGTTACAAACAAAACCTCAAATCATAAATTATATATTGTTCATTCACAAAGTGATTATGCCTTTAGATTGCAATATACATAATAATCTGTTTCCTAAAAAAAATATAATCAATGATCACACAACTAAAACCCGTAAGAGTCACCACAATCTAAAAGGAAACAAACCATAATTTGGTATGTTGATAATTAAACTTAATTGGCTTTATCTCCTTTTTATATAACATTAATATTAATACTAATTAATATCTATAGATGAAGCTTTAATGAGTTTGGAAAGAACCTAATAAATCATTTAAAATTAACCAAAAAAAGGTAAAAAAAATGAACATTGCAAGATAAAGATTAATAAAATGATCCAAAAAAACTATTTAACGGACTTCTCAAATGGTGATACTTTTTGCAAACAACATATCAATATGAAACAAAATACAATTCAAAGGAAAATTAAACTTTTTGCAAACAACATATCAATATGAAACAAAATACAATTCAAAGGAAAATTAAACATATTCAAACACTTAACCACCAAGTTTAGTTACTTACCACAAAACATATATTATTTTTAAATCAATTATGCAAAAGTGAAATAAGATTACTATTTTCTCAAAATGAGATGCATAATCCAATTTGCCTTGTCAATGAAACTTTCATTTTAATTTTTTTTGAAAAGGCTCAATGTTAGTCTAAGATTTCATCATAACAAGTCATAACCTTATTCATAGCATTTTTGAAAATGGATTATCTTTTGTATAAAAAAAAATAGACCTAATGATTTGCTCTTGTTGTGAATCCCATCTATGCTCTTTTTACATGAATTATGAAGAAACAAGAATAATATAAAGGAAAATATTTTAAATTAAACTAAAATTTCAATTACCTTAACTTTCCAAACCATCTATCTTGTCATATATATTATCTTCTAAGTTGAATTTGGTTCATCGTATTTTTATTTGATAATTTGTCCAAATAAAAGGTCAATCTTAGTACAAACTTGCATGAAAACATGTTATCAAAATGATATAAAATAATATTTTATAAAAGAATACTACTAAATTAAAGTTTGCTTTCCCCTTTCTACATGAATCTAAGGCCTCAATTACGAATATAGATTTAGAAAAATATAAATTAACTCCCCTACAAAGATTGATTCAATTCCTTTTAAGTTAGAGGAAATGATTCTCATTCACTTATACAAACTACATATTCTTAGGTTGAAATGCTTACGAAAGAAGTGAGAGATTTGGTTGTGGGGGAAGCTTTCCCACCAACACCTTGACCTCTACCAATATAAGTGTAAGTGATCTATGACAACCACCTCTATCTTATTTCATCTTTAAATTTTTTCTTATGCTTTCGAAATTTAAGACTAGTCTTTGGTTACTTAGGTTGGAAGGCAATTTGATACATTCATTAAAATTATTAGGTCCAATTCGTTAAAATTATTAGATCCAATAATAGAGTAAAATTTATCATGCATGACTTTTTTCATTTTATAATAATTATTATTCAAATATATTGTGTTAAAATATATCAACAAAACAAAATTATTGAAAGGAAACAACCATATTTCCTCAATTAAAATGTTATTAAGATCTTGTAATTTTAATCACATTCACCTTTATCTTATGTTATTGATCATGTTGCACACCATATACATTGTTTACCTTAGCTCAATTTTTCTCCTAAAAATCCAAAAATAAAAACAATATTTGGTGCCACCAAAAACTTTAATGGCTCACTTATTTTTGTGTTTTTTTTTCTTTGATAACATGTTAACTCTTGCTATCAATAAGATCCTTTCTAAACACACAAAAAATATTAAAATTGATCGCAACATTATGCGTGAAAAACTATTCAAAGGGTTCAAAATTTTCTCATTCCATCTACAATCAACTTCTTGATATTAATACAAGACTATGTATACTATACAACCGACCGATAACTTCTGACTGACCAAATGCTCTCCTCGGTCGAGACCCGTCATCAAATTAGTGGCTCTAAATCTTGTACGTCAGAAACAAAAATATCACAGGTAGATACGAATCATAATTAAGTACGAATCATAGTTAAATATCTTGTAGCTGATTTCTTGATTTCTGTTATCATTTTGTTATCAAATCATAACATAACAGAGCGGGGACTTAAAGCCTTTCAAGCCCAATACAACACCTATAATTACATGCCTAATTAATGTATCACATATATTCTTGATATTGACGGGTATTAACTTACATTTAGATAATTTCTACGTACAATTTCTTTTCCTTCATTTTTCTTTCTCCAATGATGATACTTTGTTATTCAAATCTCCCTATGAACACCTTATTTCTTTAATACTTTAAAGAAGCATTGAATTAGTTAGTCGCTGGTTTTTCTTTATCTTTTTTTTCCTTTTATTTACTCAACTAACATTTTTAGGAGGAATCTGGTTACAATTTACAATATTGTAATTCTAAAGTGCTTTTAATATATTTATTTTCAAACAAAATTATAATTTCATTTTGACATCCCCATAATAAAAGCCTGCATTAATCATTAATAAATCTGGAATTATTATAAGACAAATTAAACAATCTTAAATAACCTCATTTAATTAACTCTCATCTGAATGATATCAAATGCATGTAAAAAAAATCCCCTTTTTGTCGTGTCTCTTTCTGGGTAGAAAGTAGAGAGACAAAAACAGTTTAGGCCGTGCAGCTACGCGCCTTAGACGAAAGCAATGGTTGATCAAAACCAGTGGGTCCGATTTTAATACCACTTTGTTCTACTGCTGTCACGTCACCGTTGAAATCGTACGAACCCCAAAACCACAGAATCCCTTTCTCTTTCATTCACCTTTTTCTTTGCGGAAAAAAGAAATAATTTAACTCATCCGTGCAATAAAACTTATAATATTTATATATAGATATATATATGCTATATACCCACCAAGAAAAATACTTTCTTTCTTCCTTTCTTCACAATTCGCCTAAACGGACCATGCTATGATGCCAAACATGCCGCGAACCGGAGAAAGAAGAAAAAGAAACAACCTTAGCCGCTTGAACTTGAACCTATGTTTCTCAGTTCCCATGCAACCGTTCGCACCAGAATCTTCCCCTACAATCCCTGCCGCCACCTCTTCAACCGTTCATCAAAATCAAAATCAAAAGCCTCCATCACAACCCGCCACGTCACCGTCCCCGATCAAAAACTTCAACTACGATCCTACTAACCCATTCCCGAACCTCGATCCCGAACCCGAACCTGCTGACCTGGCCTCCGCCTTCGTCTCCCAACGCTTCTTCTTCACCTACCCCGGCCGCTCCAACTCCATCGTCGAATCCACCATCTCCGACGCCGGTTGCGCCACCTCCTCATCCTCGCCTCAAAACCCCGTCGCCACCGCCGACGACAAGGCGAAAGCTGCGCTTGACGGCAGCGTTGCCGTGGAGATGTACTCGCCGGACCCCTACGCCGATTTCCGCCGCTCCATGGAGGAGATGGTGGCTGCGCGCCCCGAGTTGATCGACGTGTCAGCCAATTCGAAAGCGTTGCACGAGCTTCTTCTCCGCTACCTCGCGCTCAACCCGAAGAACACTCACAAGTTTATCCTCAGCGCTTTTTCTGATCTTCTTCTCAGCCTCATGTCGCGCTCTCCTCCGCCGCCGCAGGATCCCGGTGCCGGCGACGTTGCCGTCGGTGGCGATGGATGTTCGATTTAGAAACAGTGACTGTTGAGAAGTTGCATGTGCATCTGTGAGTTGAGAAAAACTTAACGTGGGTGCCAGGTAGAGATTAATTAGTGGTATAATCGACATTTCGTAAGAATTAATTAAGATTATAAAGTTTTCTACCGCATAATTAAGTTAGCTTGGTTAACTAATGCCCTGTTTCGCAATTTTTGCTATTTTAATCAATTTATTTAGTTGGGAAGTGACGTCTTTGATTTTTCTTTGTTTTTTGTTTTGTAAAAGTCTATTGGGAATGGAAACCTGAACCCAATCCCAAAGTTGGTCCCCTTAGCCATGCATTCCATGTCCTTATGCATATTTTCAACATTTTTTTTTTCTCTATAGACATAATTCACATCTCTTTTAAAAGAAAACATTTATCAACTCTTTCTACAAATATAATAATAATAATAATAATAATGATAATTTATATGTATTTATATTTATATTTATTGTAATATAAATAAAGAGAGTTGTGAAGTTATTTTTTTTTAGAAAATATATGTATATCTATGATTACTCTAGAAAATATTATAATGCTTTTTATAAGTTTATTTCTCTACTATATGTCATTTTATTTCGTAAAAGTTGTAAAATATGAATAGGAATGATATTCTTGGTTTATGTGAAACTGAGTTAATCTCAATTTTGAAGGGTGTTAACCTGATTTTTGCTTTTACTTCAATTGCATTTCTCATTAGTTCGCTGAGTAAATTTTTGGTTATCTATTGTAATACTAGTTATTTTTTTTTCTGGTGTTGGAATAAACTTCTTTTCATTTTTATAACGTTTCCTTTTTCTAATGCAACTATTTCGATCCTGTTATTTTTTTTTATCGGCAATGAATTTTATTTACCTGTCAGGTTAGTTTTAAATATGATTAAATGAATTTGTAAAAGTTCGAGATGTAATAAGTACGGTCATAGAAGAAATAGACATTTTCTTTTCCAACATTTCAACATTTAATATACATGCATATACACATCTTGAAATTGAACTCAAAATACCATGTTTAAGGAAAGGAAAATATTTGTTTGAGACCGCTTTTCACTCTTTATTTTCATTTGACACTGATTTTAGTGAATAAAATATAATATATTAATAAAATAATAATATATAAGTTCAGATGGCTATAGAATACGAACAGTGTTGTTAAAATATCACTTTCTTTAAGAATAATAGATCATGTTCACTCGAACCAACACTTTTGCTTAAGTAATCAAATTTACGAGCTTTTAGAGCAAACTTTTATCATTTATAGACAATCACAGGAATGTTTTTAATGTCTTTCAAAACTAATATAATAATTTACTGACTCGCTTACCATATATGGAAAACTGTCTTTCACTCGTCCATTATATACACTACGTTTGGGAAATTCAGAAAATTTATGTATAAAACAAGATTGGGCTATCTAGGGAAATAACAAAGGCAGTTTCTAGCAGAATTAGAAGAAAGACCAAAAAATGGTCTGAACTCTGAACTTTGCAGGTTGCATAGGAGCACAACTTTATTTTGTCTTTAATATATTCAGGAGTCATTAGTGTTGAGCTGAAATGGCAGTGTTCCTATTTTTGTGTCATACTCAATATACATACCACTGATCCCATTCAGGCTTCATCAGGATCGGCATAAAAGACGTGGTTACAATTTGCAGGTTGAAATTCAGTCTCAACCTCCAGCTTGTCGTTAGATCTTGGTCATTGATAATATTATTATTTAACTCTTCAAAGTGTTCCATAGTTATAAGAAATTGTGACAGGTCAATATATTTGAAAAAATTATAGTATTGGCTCATGGAGTAATTGTCCTTTGATTGTACGTATGAGAATGGTTTGCATAGCTAGATCAGAAAACGCCACATGCAGATAAGAAAATAAGAATTGGAAAACAGCTAGACAGTGGCAGTGGCAAAAGACATAAAAAGGATATTTTTAGCAGACACTTAATTACTATAAAAAAACTTAATTGCGTGGGAACTTGCAGATAATAATAGTAGTTTTGGTGTAGGAACAGTGTAATTGTTAATAATGTGTAGCATATGCCAACTGCTACTAGTCAATATATGCCCTAGAGGGTTTTGTGCCTTGCAGGGGTAAATTTGATAATTGCGAAAACATATAGATTTAGAAAAAATAAATACAGAATATGAGTAAACAGTGTTTTAAAGTATAATCTTTTGCGAAAAGCCTTGTTAAAATATAAAGTATTTTTTATTAATTTTAAAATGATATTAAAATTATGTTTTAACATATGGCTATATATATTTTTAAATATTAAAGTTTCTTTGAAACTTGAGTTACATTTGTTAGTTGATTCTGTGTTTTAAGACACTACTTCAAATATGTTTTTTAAAAATAAAAAGTAAAATAATATTTTAAAACAAAATTTATTTATCCAAAAGTTGTCTTTTAAAGCTATACTTTTATATGTGTGTGTGAGATTTAAAAAAAAAGTTATATATTTTGTTTTTTTTTTCAAATAAATTATCACAAAGTGTAAAACCAATTTCTAACAATTGTAAAAGTAACTAAAGAAAACAAAGACAAGAATGTTTAATAGAATGTTGTAATGAAGAGATACAAAAAAGTAAATTACGAAAATTCTATATAAATCATATAAATTAGAAAATGCCAAAGAAATATAAAAATGTAGACTAATTATATAGCTACCTCCACACATTGCTAACTTAGGACATATATTTGGTTTTAAGATTTGTGTAGAAATAAAGTAATGAAATAAAACTAATTAATACTATTTTAATCCATTTTGGGATATATAAAACAAAAATGATGTAAATGTTCATAATTATTTAAAAACAATATATTTTAAAATTCTAACATAAACTTAATGTAACTAATATGTTTACTTAAAATGTACCTACAAACTATATTGTAATCCATTTTATAATATATGGTTCTCTGATAAGAAAAAAACAATTTTTTTTTTCACTCTCTTTTTTGAAAATATTATTAGAAGGGCACAAGGGTACCATAACCCTTTGACATGAAAAATAACAGCATTCAACAAATACTTTAATACCTCGACCCCTAGCATTATACCTTGTCTATTTAGATCACACACCTATAAGCATATCAAACACTCCCTGGAACGACCATCCATAAGGAAAATGGAAGCCTTTCATTCTGTTGGACAACCAAAGACCAACCTTTGAGGTCATCAGCTCAAAAACTTAGGCTCCTCATTTTTAAATATGACAGGTCCAATGCAGTCTTAGTGACCAAATTGAAAGGAAGCACACAAATGATCAAGTTGTCTTAATTTTCTTTAGTTGTAAAAAGTGCTTTTTGGTGTCCATATTGGTAATGTCACTTACACCAATCCATTTTAATTAAAAACAACTCCAAACAAAGGTAGACAGAACCTTAAATGTAAAATAGTTTCACCAAATGATAAAATAGGCAAGAGTATAGAATGATGTTTATCCTCTGAGATTGAACTTGGTTTGTACCTTCTCAAGTGCCACCCTCCACAAACCTAGATAAATAAAAAATGTGTCAACTGGCTTATGCAATGTTATAGTATGTGCGTGACACAGAAAATGGGTTTTGAAACTGTGTTAGTGTGTGCGTGCATGGGATACAGAACATTTTACAGTGTCTACCAGAATGCACCTTTACTAGGAATTAAATTCTCACCAGGAACATTATGTAAGCTATGGTATCTTTTTCTGTAACATTTCTGTGCCACGACACTTCATCAGATTCACGCCCTTTATTATGCTTTGGGTTCTGGAATCAAGTGGCTGAAACCCAAAAGAACGAACCCAAGTTTCTCTTGCTTGTTGCACGGCTGGTACGATCAATAACTCAACTTTGAGGTGGCTGAGTGTCTGGTAAATAATTATAGTCATAGAAACACAAGTTAATTTTGAAGTAAGCAAAACCAAAAAAAAGAAATGTACATTATAGTCGCGGTTTCATTACAATTTTTGATATTTTTAAAAAATCTGCAGAAATAGGACAACTGCTGCCACGATACAGTCACAAAAACCTAAAAGGATCTTGACGTTAGGGCTACAGTTGAAGTTGCAGATAATTTTTCAAAACCTTGTGAACAATGTTATAGAGTACATACAGACCTCGAAAGAGACAAATAACCTTAACGAACTCACCGATTCAATTATTTTCAGAAGCCGTGCGAACATTCCTTGCTTCCTATAACCAAAAACAGTTGCAACAAATGGCATCTCTGCTAGTTGGTTCCCATGAATCCTATTTAACAAACTTTATCATCATTATACACATTTCACTCTTGCCAGCATGCAGCCATGCACAGGTGATATAAAAAAGATCAATAACTTTGTAGAAAGGCAATAGCAGTAGGGCAGGAATTAAACTATAAGGATAAAGACATCTAACTATACCCGAAGAAAGTAACTTCACAGAAAACAAAATTTTAAAAATAGCAGTAAACAAGGTAAAATATTACTGATTTGCAAAAACACTCTAAAACATGTTACCCAAAATTAAACAATAGAGCAGCAGAAATGGTGTTTGAAAATCATTTCATCTAGTAGAATGCCAAAAGCTTGTCACAACAGATTTTTAAACTTGAATTGTAATAATCCTCTTCCTGGCTTCTTATACTATATTATTGTTTTAAAGCTATATTTTTAATTAGAATTTAGTCCAAATATTCAAATTATTTGTTGAGTATGAATATCATAATAGTATCAAATAATCTACAAACAGTGTAAGCAAATGAAAAGGGCTAAGTAATTAAAGCTATCAACTAAAAGTAAAATGAAATCACAACCTATAGCGTATCAGTTTATTCTATCAACATATTTGTACTCTCGTTATTATAATGATCGCCTGTTGCAATCTCAGTAATTTTAAATAGGACAAAATTTAGATGTAATTATTTAGAGTTTTTATTTGGATTCTTTTTACCTTTCATGGTAAGCTATTCACATTTCCATACACACTTTAAGAAATTAGACTTTATACTCCTAATAATGCAATTTTGTTATGGGCAAATTCTAGTGTTCACATAATTAAATAATTTTTAATCATAAAGGAAAATCATATGGATTACATACAGATGGAAACTGAAATAAGAACCAAAAATAGTAAACCAAACCATTTAAAATATCCAAGAGTAATATTTTTTTGATATCTCAATAATGCAAACATTCTATTTACGCATTTTTTTAGTGTATCTCTTCTTATTATATCATCTCATTTATTATATCTGTATTTTGTATATTCTTTCTCTCTGTTAGCGAATCCTGGCATATATACATGGATTGCTTATATGCACAATTTTCCTAAAAAAATCCAATACTGTAGAAAGCTGGTCTAAAAGAAATCCAACACCAAAGAAAATAATTTGGTTATTTGTCGGCCTCACAAGTTATATTTGGCATATTTTTTTTAACAGAAAATTTCGTTTTATATATCTACATATATAAGTTGCATGAACGCATTTTTAAGCAAATTTAAATAGAAATTTATACCTGATTGATGCAACGCTGATAATCTCATAATCTTTCTCAAGAATCGCAGTAATAAACCTCTTACAGTCGAGGCGAGGGAAGTTTGACCTGACCAAGATATATAATGACCATACATTATAAGAAAAAAACTACCCTAATTGCAGATATTAGATATTCAGATGAATGAAATTATGATCACGTAACTTACTTGTGAATGTCAAAATCCAAAATCATTTCAAAAAATAACTTTACCATGCATTGATATCCTTATTGTGATGCCCTGTATAACTCACCTCAAATACTTTTCTATTCATCATTCTCTTCGTCAGGAACCTCAAATGAGCTCCAGGATTGGAGGCATTCCCCATTCTCTTTAAGAGCACAAGTTAAGTTGAATATATATTATACCTTAAGCCCTTCATTCATGTCTTTTATAAATTAAAAAATTGTATTTTTATAGTACTCTGATTCATTGACTGACAATAAGAGAATCATTATTGAGGAGTGACAAATTCTATTAGAATCTCTGAGGCATGAGCCTTAGATTTTGTAATGTCGCCCAATTATTGGTTGCCATTTCAATTATGTTTATATATATATAGTGCATCATTTTCTCTAAAAGATCTCTTTTCCTTATTTTCTTAAGTTTGTTTGCATTTGATCCCTTATCAACTTTCTCTTTTAACAAATATCTAGCACAAAGTTTACAAAATCTTATTACCATAATTATTTAGCTAGACTCTCTGTTGGACTCATTCTGTCAGTATCCGTTTTTCCTATTTTCCTATTCCTTCAGAAATAATTAGAAATGTATTCGAAAACTGAAGGTCCAATTTGCAACTACATGAGCCCTAAGAAAGTGTAAAAGCACGCAAAAGAGCATAGTAAGTGAAGGGACCTTACCCACAACTATATGCAATACTTCGTACTATATTTGTCCCGCTTCCCTCTTCAATGTATGGCACGAAGCTCGCACTCAATACCGATAATGCAACACCCAGTTTGGCATTGCATTCAACCTTATCGGCTTCAAACCTTGAGAAATTAGGGCCAACATCTGCACGGTAAATAAAAGACCAAGAAAATCCATCCTCTATATCATGCTTAACACGTAGAAGCCTTTGAAGTCTGTCATATATCTGGGAAGACAAAATAGATTACATCTTAGTTAGGTTATCATCGCCTGGTATACCTTGTAATAACAATAACCAAATCTTGTTCCAGCAGGTATAGTTTTTTTTTACACGAATTAAATCTATATTGTTAGTTTTTGTGTAAGGGTTGAACCATCAATTTAAACTTCTATTTAGTTATAATTTTTTATTGATAAAAATTATTATCAAAACCAAGACTACTTGATGGGTCACACCTCATGTAACTCAAAGAGAAGGGAGAATATCATAGAATAACATTGTGTAAAATAATTTATTAAATGATTCAATAATAATGATAAGATGTTCTAGTTATATAATTTATTAGACTTCGCAACTATCTTTTACTCCTAAAAGATAGTAAAAGAAAAAAGCTATTTCTTTCACAAATTTTAGTAAACTTTAGTGTAAATAATATTTTATATCTAACACGAGGTGTTCTTCTGTGGGTTTCTAAAAGAGAAAAACTATGCGAGGGTTGAAATTGCCCTCATTAGGGCAATATTTTGCTAGATGAATGTATTGGAAACAATAGTTTTTCTAGTTGTGTGACCCCCACTATTACCTGTGGAATGCCTCAGTTTTATCTTATAGATTAATATACATTTTGCTTATACAAAACGTGAATGATTGCAAAGGATGAACACAGGCCAACTTACCATATTACAGAATAACATAACATCGCCATTATAAATTTACACATAAGATTGAAGAACATGAAATAAATAGATCATACCTCCCTACATCCATTTCCACACAAGGGTAACCTTTTGAAACGACCAGAGTTGCCTCGATTGGCCCCAAGACAGCATTGGTGAACTAAAAAAACGATAAATCTAGTGTTCATTAATAGCTTCAGAAATGAGAATCTAATTGATAAAAGAATACATTACGTATGCAGAGGACATACATCTTCTCTCGCATACAAGGCATTCCGACGATATCTCAAACGGGACCAAGCCTTCAAAGGCGATCTCTGTCTTTCCACAATACAACCCACAAAACTTGCAGCAGCAACCCATACAGTGCCAATCAACATCTGGAAGTGTCTGCAAGGAGAAAAAAATATAGGTGTTTATATTTCGGTACAATATCTTTTTAATCAGCAAAGGAAAATGTTTATTGAATAGGGGTTGAAAGTACTCATATTTTCCATAAGGTTTTTCATATAAAACCAATACAATTTTAAGGGGCCTTAGTATCCCACTGGATATATTGTGGGTACAGCAGGAAAAGATAATGTATAGGCAAGAAAATAATGTATTTTCCATGTGCTTCTCATGACATGCACTATAAACAAAAAAAAAAAAAAATGACATATATTAGCATGGAAAAGTACAATCCAAAAGAATATAAAATAGATTATACTATTTGTTTCTCTATTTTTAAAAGCTATTAAGAATAGTTATTTATGTAGGCAATTTGAAATAAATTTTCATGTCAAATTCTTTCAACGATAAAATTTTACAAGGATTGGTTAAGAAATTCATAAATAACTCTGACTGGAGATGTTATTTTTTTTAAGAAAAAGTCTAATAGGAGATGCTCTTAAAATCATATATAAATTTTGATATAATTTGACAAGAGAGAAGTAAATTTATTAGGAATGGAGTACATATGCGCAAAGTTTGGTTAACAGATTAATCTTTTAGGCAAAAAGTATACTGATGAAACTAAACAGACATCTCTACTAGAATAATTTACAAAAGTAATATGAGAGAAAAAAGATTATGTAGAACAAGAAAAATGTGCTTATTAAAAGAAGAGAAATAAAAAAAAAATAGAACAATTCATGCTATATATAGGCTAATTAGAAATGCACAATGAAAAAAATCCAATACAATGTTATATGAAATAATGATTAGAAAATTAGGGTTCCTAAAAGCCAAGGAAGGTACATACTTGTATGCCCACGCAGGTCTGATGGAAAGTTGATGGGCAACCATTGCAACAGATGAGGTTTTCCTTTTCCCCACAAACCCTACAAGTGTCGTCGCTTTCTTTGCCCTCATGAACCAAGTTATAAAACTTAGAAGAAAATTCAGTTTCCTTCCTCCAGGTTTCTCCCATGCATTGCAAGAGACAAGGTCCTCTTTCTTTCGCCAAACATATGTTTTGGAGTGGATCGGATACTCTTCCCGCTAGATCAAAGATATCTCGCCTCCGTGTCCATGAGTGAAATTCAAACTCAGAAATGGACACAACTTGAGAACAACAGTCACACAGAATGCCATCTCCAACGGCATCTCCACCGAGTGCTATATTCTTACTCCTCTGATCCCTGTAACAAACCCTCTCCCGTGATTTGATTGTTTTCGAAGCAATCATCCACGAAAACACAGTTCGTTTTCCTGTGTTCAGCTTTCTACGTGTCCTGTTGTTTCTTGTGTTCGACATACCAAAGCGTTTTGCACTAAAGAAATTCATTCTCTTCGCTCTTGCAATGCTATTTACACCCTTTTCCACCTCAAACACAACATTGTTCTCATTTTCCGCAACCTTCTCAGCTTGATTCATCTCGTCCTGAGATATTCGCGGACTCGCTTCTCGTATATCCCGTTTAAGCAAACTTCTGGGGCTTATATCCCGAACTCCATTCCTCATATCCACACCATGTATCTTCCTTAATCTTCTTAAACCTCTGGTGCGGCGTTGTACTCTGGCAACAAATTCCAGCCCCAAAACCTTATCATTTGAATACTTCAGATTTCCATCAAATCGTAATTCAGAACTACCCAATTGATTTTGCTGAGCCACGTTTCTGCTGCCGTTTCCGGGAAATTGTACCGTCGGGTATTCCCTGAAACGCACCTCACGACTCATTGAGGATTCTGGTTTCCGTGCACCATTGTCACCCTCAAGTTCCACTGCTTCATCTGCTCTCACCCTCCTCCTCTCATTGGTTAGATTCAAGCTGTGTTCCTCTCTCATTTTTTTTTTCTGAAAAAATCTAGTTTATCTCAGGATCATAAAAGAGCTAACTACTGAAAACAACATATCTAACTTCAAAGAGAAACTTACATGAATTCTTGACGAATTCCGGATGCTCTTAAACCTTGCAGCTGTTTTTGGTTTTCTGTGGGTGCTGCTCTTGTGCGTTTTATTGAGTGTCTCGCCAGAAGAAGGAACGCTCTAAGAAATGTGACGCAAAAATGTGTTTTTTTGTTTTACTTTCAGTCTCGGAGTTATGATAAAGTAAGTTTTGTAACTCTTCGTATACGTAATCACTCAACAGCTCAAATTGTGCTGACGTGGCTTATTATTTTTTATTTAAATAATTTATTTTACAAGCATTTCTTCATTGTGTTATGTATTTTTTATTTTATTTTATGTCAATATATTTTAAATGTAGTCAATTTTTTTAATTTGACTAACTTTTTTATTAAATCAATAATAATAACGTTATTATCATTAACGAGAAAGAATAAATGTTTACTAAATTGGATACCAAAATTAAAAATATTTAACTTTTCATAAGTTAAAAAAAAGCAGATTTATGAATTTGATAAACTGTGGACCTGGATATGACTGTATAGTAGCATGAAAGGATAATCAGATTTAGCATTATTTCTATTAAGAAAATTTTAGGTTTTGAATTTTGAAAAGAAATAAAATGTTCAATGCATTCAATAAATATTATTAAATTTATTTGTCTTTAAGAAATTTAAAATTAATTATTCCTAAATATAAATTCATGTACATATTTAACATAAAATGTATATGTTAAATAAAAAAGGTAACAACATGCAGTAAAATAAAATAGTCTTTTTGAAAAATTTAAGATTTTTTAATTTAGGATTTTGTATCAAAGGGCATTGCAAATATTGAACAAAATAACATTTAATGAACTCTGTAAATATTAATGGTACAAAACGTTATGTTATTATTATTAAATTTAAAATTAATTATATATGTGTATATAAATGTATATATTAAATACATTTAAATAATTAATATAAGAAATGTATATGTTAAATAAATAGTACAGGTATGAAAGATATAAAACCAACGTATGGGCATACCTAAAAAATCAATCATTATCAATTCAGAGGATTATTCTATTTTAAACTAGCAAAGAAACACAGTGACAATACATATATGAATATGTATTTTTATCATCTTATTTTTATTAAATTAAAATTTAATTACTATAATAATATTATTATTTTACATATTACTGTGTATATTAATTTTATATTTTTAATAATTTTTATTTATATAATTTATTTATTTTTATATTATTTTGTTTAAATTTGAAATATTTAAATAAAGTAAAAGCAAAATAAAGGAGAAGAAAATGAATAAAGTGGTTTTTATATCGATTAAAAGATATATTATTTGGAAATAAAGGATTGTCTAAAAAGGCAACTGCAAATACTGAATAAGATTTAATGAACTCTGTAAATATTAATGGTACAAAACGTTATTTTATTATTATTAAATTTAAAATTAATTATATATGTGTATATAAATATATATATATATATATATTAAATGAATTTAAATAATTAATATAAAAAAATGTATACGTTAAATAAACAGTACACCTATGAAATATATAAAACCAAAGTATGCAGACATGTAACTAAACATTATCAATTCAGAGAATTATTATATTTTAAACTAGCAAAGAAACACAGTATCATCTCATTTTCTTTTACTAAATTAAAATTTAATTACTATATTTTATATTTAATATATTTTTAATGATTTTTATTTATATAATTTATTTATTTTTTTATATTATTTGTTTAAATTTAAAATATTTAAATAATTAAAATTAAAGTAGAAGAAAATAAATAAAGTAGTTTTTATATTTATTAAAAGACATATTATTTGGAAGTAAAATATGTAGGTATCTAAGATGTGAAAATTAATTTTCTTTCTTAATTAACTTAATTCTAAATATATTTTTATTTTATTTTTTATTAACAAAGAATAATATAAATAAGAACACTTTAAGAAATTTTCAAACTGAATTATTTCTTAAAAATAATTATTAATGTAAAAATATTAATAATAATAATTAAAAGACAAATAAACAAACAATCATTTACGCACAATCCGCACAAATTATTCACCTTTTTTCCATCTTAATTTTCTCACTTCAAACATTGTTGAAAAAATATACTCAAATCACTTATACCAAATACCTAAAATCCTCACGAATATGCTCAATTGTTTCCCTATAAAAATTAAATTTGCTATACCAAAGATCATTACTCTCGTTTGTCACTATTCTTATTTTTCAATCAAACCATATAGAATAACTGAAAATTATTAAGTTTGGAGAGAGAAAACGAATAGAAAACGTGATAATTTGATTTGGTGAAAAGATAGGTTTGAGTAGAAAAAATATTCGTTATATGCAATTGATTTAATTGAATTGAAAATAGGTTAATATGCAAATTTGTCATTGAAATATATTTTAAAATAAAAATATATTTTTGCAAAATAATTAATTAAGAAATTGAACATGAATTATTTCTTAAAAACTAATAATTAATGTAAAAATATTATTTGTTAATTGACAATTATAATTTTAAAAATAAAAAAACCAAATAAATAAGCAGGTCAAAATAATTATTTACGCACAATGTTTGCAAATTCTTCATTTATTCTCCAACTCACACATAATTTTCTCACTTCAAACTTCGCAAGTCCACTCAAATTATCTAAAGCTAAAATCCTCACAAATAGGAAAAAATATTTCATCATGAATGGTATACTTGCTATGCCAAACACTCTATTATTCTCCTTTATCACTATTTATCTTTCCCAATAAAATGATACATTATAACTAAAAACTATTAGGAAAAAATATTTATCTTCTTTTATCATCTATATTCTTTTCTATTTTGACTATTATTATAAAAATATTTAATGATCGGGAGGTTAAGGGACATATCGATTGAGTGTCGCAATTGCATTTACAAATTGTACTATATGGAGGTATCTTTTTCGTGTCGAAGTCGAGAGTTCTCTTCCAGGAAAACCTTCAACTATTGTATTAATGACTCTCTTAAGAAGAGCTTCTTCAACTTGTCCATCTTAGTTTGTATGGCACACAAAGTTGGCCTTTGATGTGATTTGAAAAATATAAAAAAATGCAATTTTTCTTTTTTATTTTTTTATTTTTAGTTTGGACTTAGGGAAGGAATGAATTTGTCTCTTCATCTTCCACTGAGTCTATATAAGAACATCTATTGTATTCATTTTGGATTGAAGATGGTATCACTCTCTTGTATAGGTTTTGGCTCAGTTATCATTGTTTGAGATTTTCCTGGTGTTTTCCTCTTAGATTCTCCCAGCAATAACCCAAGTCTTTCTTCCATTATCATAGACGTTTTCGGTTTCTATTTTGCACCTCCGACTTGGGAATTCCGCATTAGCCTTGATCTGTTATAATCATCTCAACAGGGTTCTACTCGAGTATCCCATCTTTCAAGGTCTCGGTAGGGTCGTTCTTCTCTCTGCTCGGGTAAGTTGAGTGCGGGATGATAATCTTGTTGTACAAATCTTCAGAGGTGACCTATCTGAATTAGTTTTTCAATTTTGTCTTTCAATGTCAAGCACTCCTCAGTAATATGGTCAAAGTTGCAATGACACATGCAATATTTACTCATGTTGACATTTTATAGTGACAACACCTTCCAAGGGGTTGAGATAAGGTTGGTATTCAAAACCTTTTCCAAAATCCGACTCTAGTCAACATTGAAGGGATGTAATAAGGGAATCTCAACAACCTATTTTTCCAAGGTTTATCGGATGGTTGTGGTCTTCCCATCCTATCCTTTTCCTTGGGCTTCTCGGGTCTGCTCTTGATCAAGACCCAACTCCAAAACTCACAAAGTTCTTCAAGATACATAAACTTCGCAACACTTTTCTCAATTTGTTCAGGTCAATGGTCGATTGCTTGCATAGACTATCAACGAATAGTCTTGGTCTTAGTGCTATCACCATATGGTGAAGAACCACCTTTGTGACTTTTTTTTATTTATTTATAAATTTTTATATATATATATATATATATATATATATATATATATATATATAT
>Ga0209700_101809_pt1 | contig 44418 bp, 24 predicted proteins | sample SiratroredBW_FD_187528 | JGI IMG/M metagenome (GOLD analysis project Ga0209700, IMG submission 187528) | Root nodule microbial communities of legume samples collected from California, USA - Siratro red BW (SPAdes) (version 2) | ecosystem: Host-associated > Plants > Roots > Nodule | place: USA... | reverse complement strand
ATATATATATATATATATATATATATATATATATTTATATTTTTTTTATTATTAAATCAATCAATCATATCTATAAATAGCATCGAATAGAGGCTTTTTAAATGACACAGTAATTAATTTATAAATATTTTGAAAATTCTCTAATTAGGGAAATAAGTTACCGAGAGAAAATTTTACCATTTTTAATTCATAAAAAACTCATAAATATTTTATTATATTAATTAGAGTAATTATAACCACTTTTGTAATTTTAACATTCAAATTGATTTTATATATAGTTTCAGATAACATTCAAATTTTAACATTCAAAATTATACCATAATCATGTTCAAGTTACGAAAAAAAAATAGTTTCAGATAGGTGTCATCTATTAATATTATTACATATTTTTTTTTCTTAATTTGATATAAATATATCAATTAATTAGGTACAAAAATATTAAGAAAATAAAATCCCAAAAAAATAAAGATAGTTTTAAAACTTTACGGTGCTAAGTTTTATAATAATTAGGTTTTTCTCTTGGATTAATTTGTTCTAAAAGCATTGCAAATATGTTGATTTAATTTCTATCCTAAAAAAAAATATGTATTATTACTTTAAAATATATATTTTAAGTTGGTTAAGTTTTCTGAGAAAAAATATTTGTAAAATTCAAGACCAATGAGTAATAAAATAACTTATATAAGAAATAATATATAATTTTTAATTTAAAATAAAGACAGTAAACATGTAATTCTTTATTTAATATATGTTATTCATCTTATTTAATAAATTATATTTATTAAAGAAAAGACACAAATTTTAAAATTTATCATAGTTGTTAAGACTTTGAACTATAAATATTTAATGTATTATTATTTTTTCCCTGTTTGATAGAGGGTGCTTATGGCTATTTATAGGCTTAAGTACAGTAAAACAAAAGAAAGTAGTAATAATTTGCGGTCTATTCGCGTGAGACTGAAAGTTGAATATTAAAACAGGTTGCGCTTTCAGCACTCTGCATCTGCCCACACTATTTTTCTTCTTCAAATACTCAAACCTCATTTGAACAGTTTTGACCTTTTCTCAATCAAGTGTGAACATTGAATTCAACAAAGACTTTTCTCACACTAAACCAATTTTGTTTTTATTTGAAATTGACTAATCAACCCATCTGCAAAATAATTGTCATCTCCAAAAATACCAACCATTTTAATTAGTCGTAAGCCATGACAATATATTTTACAAAACCATAATTTTGTTCATTGTTGCTGTAATAACAAGTGTGCAAGTCTTTCTCTAGAAATTGCTTGCCATTTTCCATGTATATAACATGTCAACTGTTTTTTTAACATGTAAATACAAGAAAATACTAGTGCTTTGTTTGATATAATGAAATAAGAAAAACACCAAGAATAAGTGAATATGTGTATTAATTACATAAATGAAATATGCTGAAAATTTTCTCTATACTGATTTGAATGATAGAAAAAAGTGAAAGAAATACGAGAATCATTAAATATAAAAAAAAATTAAACTTATCTTAATCGTATTATTCTAGTCAAATAGATTTTTATATGATTCTTACAGTTTTAATTAACTCATTTTGAATTAAATAAGATTTTTCACATTAAGAGATATATTTTATAAGTTTCATTTTTGTTATCTTTCATATTTTAATTAATACCGTGTGATACTTTGAGTTTTGTTAACTAATAGATCATATAAACGAACTAATCAGATTTTGTTTTTAATAGGAGATCACGACAAGTAATTGTACGAGTATCAATACATTTTAAATATGAATTCGATTTTATATATAGATATGATTCAATACTATTTTTTTTCTTGTAATTTTTTTATAAATTTAAAGAATAATCAGGACTTTGTTATTTCGTCGTGTCATGATATATGATATTAAATAAGTAACATGGAAATTATTAAAGTGGATATGATTTGATTAAGCATTTCAATTTTATGCTCACTCTTTTTTTTCTAGTTTTTAAAATTTTGTAAATGGGGGATGTTCTTCATATAGAAACTTATATTTGAGAGATTTACGCATAGACCTGTTGTTAAATTTTAAAAATGCAAAAAAAAAACATTTTTGCTTGTAAGCACCTTACCTCTAAATAAATAGAGTTAATATCAACATGTAATCAATATTTTAGTTGATTAAATGTGTGAATAATGTGTTAGTTTAAGTATTATACATAGAAGGTAGTTGGGTATAAATTTATATCTTGTTTTGGGAGTAATGTGAAGTATCTATGATATAAGTAGTTTTTTTTTAAGATGTAAAAAATATGTTTAATGCATTGGAGAAATTTCTTTGATGTTTAAATTATCTACAATTATTATTGTCATTATTTACTATTGCTCAAGTGACAACATGGATATTCAAATGTATATATCAAATAAAAGCTTGTAACTTTAATAAGAAATATCGAATCAACTTTGAAACAGATAATATTAAGTAGCAGTTGAGTTGTTCGATAAAAAAATATGATAATGATGTATAGATTATGAAACTTGTAAGACCATGCAAGTATGTTATGAAACTCAAATAGTTATGGTTTTCACTGTCTTATATTTATCCTCGAAGTAAAAATTCATCTCTATTATCGTCTCAATCTAATATGTATTTAAATAATTTTGAAATAAAAAATAAAAATCACAACAAAAAACAATACCTTATTTCTATAACCTTAAATAACAAGAAATAATTTATAATTATTATAAATATAAAAAGTGAAATTTTTAAATGACATTGATAATGATCAAATAATTATATAAAAGAATTAAAATTATCAAATATATAACTTAAAAATTACAAAATCATTTAATTTTTATATTACATGATAAATTAAAAATATAAAAATTATAAAATAACATAGTTTAATATAATTAACAATATTTTGTGTCAACAATACTAACTTATAACCAGATTAAGTTGACAACATGTTTATTGGTAAGTGAGATACTGACTAAATTTTATGGTAGACAAACTCGATTATAAATTAATCAAATAATTTACTAGTTAATATATTTTTTTTAGAAAAATTCAAAAAAAGGACTATTGAGCAATTATTTTTTATTAAAAAAGTATGGTAAGTAAGATCCATTTGTAAGATGAAAAAAATGTTTACTTCAAATTTATAGTGATTAAGTACAAGATACAAGGAAGAGGAATTCTTACAAAACTTTTTTAATTTCGAATTCGTTGTTAAAATAATTTAATTCCTCAAAAGCAAATGCTTCCCAATAACTGTTCACTGTTACCTTGATTATATTCTGTCCATACTAAAAAAAAGAGAAAATTATACTTTGATATCATTATTATTTATAACTTCCATTTAATTATCACAAAAAAGAGTATTGGTAATTGAGTGGATACCATTTACATCCACCACATTTACCACAAGGAAAATGGTAATGGTAACTAATTAGTAAACCTAAATTATTGGAGATATTTCACTAAGTTGTCACACCTCAATGCGTTTGTTTTTCCTCTATCAGTGACGTCAGTGACGCATTAGAATTTGTCACTGTTCTTTCAAACTTTTTCTCATTGTTAACAACCACTAAATTTTATATATTCCCATGACACCTGTTTTTCAATAATAAAATGCTAAAGTATAACTATAATACAATAATTACAGTGAACATGATTTAATATAAATATTACAATAATAATTGTAAAGTTGTGGTATGAGATAATGAATTGTGAATATATCATAATCTTAAAAATGATAATTGGCTGTTTTTAAAGGAGAGAAAAATATATTATAAGATCTGATGATATAAATCATGCACTATTTCCTCGTTACCCGCGTTAATTAATTTTTTGTTGTGGATAAAATAAATAAATAAATCATGCACTATTTTATATTTATTTTCTTCAAATCTAACATTTAACGTGTGAGCTCTTACAAATTGATGATTAAAGTCTCCCATTGAATATACAAGGCTGCTAGAAAAGTCAAACTGAAGATTTTTTTAGAAAGTATGGAAGTAGGACTTCTAAGAATTGAGTGGAAAAGCACAAAGAAAAGTAAACTTTGGTAGAACCTGTAAGTTCTAGTATCAGTGGGTGTTGTGCTAATGTGCATGATATATATAATATTTTTAATAAGGGCCGAAGGATTTTTTTTATTTTATTTTTATTGATAAAAAGAATATAATTTTGTATTTTTTTTCGCATGAAATGACACGCGAGGATATACAAAATGATTCGTTAGTCTTTATAACGTGATAACAATTTATATCATCACAAAATCCACAGTACATTAACCTATTTTGTCGCGATTTGATAAAATAAAATATAATAAATTTTAAGAAAATATTAATAGAAACTAATCATATAAAAATATGTATATCTTGGCTAATATTTTGCTAACTTTATAGAATTAATCTTGCATGTTATTCTTTAAAAAATACAAAAAAGATTAGTAGAATATATATGTATATTACAGAAATATCTTCTTCAAAAGGTGTTCAATATTTCAAATAGATTAATAAATATACAGGTATATTTATATGATAAGATAAGATAATTGACGAAGATAAAAAAAAATAGATAAAAGTATCTCTCTTGATAAGAAAAAAATGTGAGGATTTTATACATGGATAAGATATTTCCAATATTTAAAAAAGATTTTAAGGAAATACGAATATTCAGAGACGAAGAAATATCTTATGGATATATTTGGAATTGATTGAATTAAAAAAGGATAGATTTTCACTTTCAAAGAGCAGTCAAATGATAGGTTAGTTGGTAATCTATGATTTATTATAATCCGTAATAATAATGACAATATATATTATCCAAAATTTGGTGTATAAAAACGCGGAGAAATATCCTGAATTATCACGTGTTTCAAATGTTTCATATGCCGCCAATTTCACACCCTCTCATGTTTTCATTCTCTATATAACGGAACGCAACTCCTTGGTTTTCCTCGCTTTCAACACACAAAATCATCTTACAGTGCTGTACCAAACATGAACTGGGTTCGTGGAGACTCACTGGGCCATGGAACCTTCGCCACCGTCAACATAGCCGTGCCTGCAAACGGCCTCACTTGCTTCCCTTCTCTAACCGCCGTCAAATCCTCCGATTCCCACAACGCGAGTTTGCTCAAGAACGAAAAGGAGATACTCGATCGCCTTGGCTCTTCCCCTTATATCATCAACTGTTTCGGCCACGATCACACCGTCGAGAACGGTGAGGAGTTCTACAACGTCTTCCTCGAACACGCCGCCGGAGGTTCCCTCGCCGACCAAGTCAAGAAACACGGCGGAAGCCTCCCGGAACCTTTCGTGCGGCGATGCACGAAGTCCATTGTGGAAGGGCTCAGACATATTCACGAGCACGGTTTCGTTCACTGCGACCTGAAGCTTCAAAACGTTCTCGTTTTCGACAACGACGACGTGAAAATAGCAGACTTCGGGCTCGCCAAGGAGAAGGGGGAGAAAGTGGGCAAGTGCGAGTGCAGGGGGACGCCGTTGTTTATGTCACCGGAAGCGGTGAACAACAGTGAGTATGAGCCGCCGGCGGATATTTGGGCCCTGGGTTGCGCCGTCGTGGAGATGGTGACCGGAAAACCCGCGTGGGATGTTTGCGGATCGAATATTTTGTCATTGTTGATTCGGATTGGAGTGGGAGAAGAATTGCCAAAGATTCCAGAAGATTTGTCGGAAGAGGGTAAGGACTTTTTGGGAAAGTGTTTTGTTAAGGATCCCACGAAGAGGTGGAGCGCTGAGATGCTTCTGAAACACCCTTTCATCAAAGGTGAATCCTTTTCGTTTGAGAAAGTTAATGAGCGGTTACCGCCGCCGTCACCAATGACCCACTTCGATTTTCCTCACTGGGCTTCCACTACGTCTTCCCCGGATTCCGATGAGTGGTCTGGGTGGTCGTGTTCGCCGGAGAGTCGTCTCCGGCAGCTTGTCGCCGATAAGAGACCGGAGGATTGGTCAGAATCGGTTGGCTGGATGAGCGTTAGGTAAAGTTCTCGGAAGTGTTGCTGGTTCTATTTTCAACTAATTCGTTGATTCTTTTAATTCTTTAGTTTTGAAGCCACAGGAAACGATTACTTCCGCCACCTTTCGCAAGGTGTATAATTTTTTTGTCAATAACAACTTTAGAATTTTCTTGTTGTAAATTTTTTATCATAATAGATAATACATTTTTTGTTATAAATGAATAAATAGATAAAACTTTATATCTATAATTTATCAAACATTTTAAATAATAATTTATTTTTCAACTTAATAAATATATAAATATAATTAATAGAAAAAATTAAAACTAAAATATTTAATTTATTATATACTTGATTTAAAAACACTTAATACTCAAAATAAAAAATCAATTGTATATCGCAAACTTATTAAACAAAAATAATTTAAGTTTCTTATTATGGTATATTCATGGCTTCTGATTCAGGTAAATTTAATTCTTTAACAAGCACGTGAAATTAACTTATTTAAATCAAATCCGAAACATACGGAAAATAATATCATAAGTATACTGATATATATAAACTAGGATAGCAAAAACATGAAAAGGGTTTAAAAACCTATTCTAATTGGGATATTCACCTCCTATTCCAACATCTCCCACAAATATTTTTGTGTAAGTCATATGTATTTTGTTTTTTATCAATTAAGATACGTCATCGTCATGTGGGCATAAATTAGATGTAATGTTGTAAAATTTGTTGTAGCCACGGAGAATTTTATCAATCCAAATCATTTCAAATAAAAGTTATTATTCTTTATAATGAACTTTATTATTTTATATATTTTTTAAATAACCACATTCGAGTAATAGAATCTAACTTACTTAATTCGATAAATATTTAACCGAATATGTAAATATTAGTTGCATGAAATATTTAGTATATGAAGTTGATTTTAACAACCTTAAAAGATTGTTACCGCACCATTACTCAAAATGTCAATAGGTTTTTATTACGATTAACTGACCTACATTATTCTATTTATTTTAAATGGATAGAATTGTCCTTTACATCTCTTTTATGTTAAAAGTATTACTATCTGCTTTAGCATCTCACGATGTATGTGAAGGTGAAAAGTAAAAGAAAATTCAACATGGAAAAACTGATATGTATCTAAGATTTATAATCCAATATGACATTTTAAAATATAAATTTCAGATAGAAGTCAAATTTTTTATGATAATTTTTTTATTTTTCACCTTTACGTACAAGAGATGTTAAAGTAAACTGTCTTCTTTTCCGTGTCATGTGATTTTTCGAGAAAATAATGAGGAGATTATAGAAAAAAAACCATAATCTTTTTATATTTAAAGAATTTAATATGATATAATGATGGAAATTTTAATATATGCTAATTTTAAATCAATATTTACATTCTAATGTCAAAATTTAAAAGATTTCAATTGATTTAATGGATAAATATTGTAAGTTGAAGGATATAATTTAAGACTTTTAAGTTTTTTTTACTAATAATAAATAAAAATTAAATGAAAATACTTATGACTTATTTGGATCTAAATATATATTTGAAATGATTTGAAATGAGAATGTGTAAAAAGTTAAATTATTTGAATCAAGAAAAGTATTTTAATATTTGAAGAAAAAAATTGTGAAAATTTACTAGTAATGTGACGAGATTGATATTTTATTTTTTTAATTGATAAGATTGTAAGATTATATATTTTATTCTTATGATTTAAATTAATTTAAAATAAAATATAAATAATAATCTTATTTCAATTATTATTTTTTAATTTATTATTAATATATTAATTAATATTTTATAATTTTATTATTATAATTCTTATTTGTAAATTTTTTATCATTTTTAATATTATTACTTTTAAATTTATAAGATTATTAGTTATTTTAAAATAAAATAAAATATTTATAATAGTATTATTATAATTTTCATATTTTATTATTATTTATAGTTTTTAATATTGATATTATTAGTATTTTGTTTTTATAATTATATTTTTTTATTTTATTAACTTATTATCAGTATTTTTTATTTTGATTAATATTTATTTATTAATTTATTATTATTTTAATAATCATAATTATTGTTGATTATTATATGTTTATATCATGTTATTGTTATTTTATAAATTGATATTATTATTATTATTATTATTATTATTATTGTTCCGGTATCCAATATAGTATCGCTTAGGAGTCAAGGTTAAAGTTAGTTTAAATATACTTTCCTTCTTAGTGAGACTCCTCTCAAGGACAAAACCGTGACGGAGCAACCAAGCTCTAAAGCGGACAATACCTCGGACACGAATGATTGCCTCTAGCGATGCCTTCTCAACGGACTTGAAGTCAAAACACTGGCGTCGTCTGTGAGAATCTTTTCCCTTATCCCTTGACTCGAGAACTTATTCTGGTATCAAATATAGTCCCACGTCACTTAGGAGTCGAGATAACTTTAAATACACATTCATCTCATAACCCACTAATATGTCTTTTAAGGACAAAACCAATATACCTTTCTCTCTTAACCCACCAAAACGCGAAGCAACCAAGCTCAAAAACCTGAGGTCGGAACAATTATTATTATTATAATTATAATTTATAATCATTATTTTAATATTATATTTTAATTTTAATTATTATTGTTTATATTATTATTTTTTATTATTATATAAGTATAATTATATTATTATTTAATATTTTATTATTATATTGTATCGTATAATTATAATTGATTACGTTATGAGAATATAATCGATTATATCATACGTTGTACAATTTATGATGGATATCGATTATGTTATATAACATAATTAATTATATAATGTAATAATAACTAATAATATAAATATATTTACATAATAATATTAATAAATTAATAATATGAAATGCATATATATGATGGTAAAAGAAATGATGTTTATGTTATTTGACAAGGTGATAAAGTGTTTTTCAAAAATCTCATCTTTATTTTGTCACAAATTAGTGGATTCAAACCACTTCATCTGATCAATATGCCACTTCATCTGATCAATATGCCACTTTCTATACGATAACTTAATTGAATCAAACACAGGATATCGAAGTGTCTCAACCTTTATATAAGAATAGAAGTTGTCCATTATTATTTAGGATTAGACATAATATTAAAATCAAATCTAATATAATATGACATAGTTGTACTAATTGTGACTTGAGTAAACAAATATTTCATCTCAAGAATGATTTCCATAATATAGACCATATTACATAGGTTGATTTCAAAATTGATCTTGCCATCATCATTTCCACACTTTTTTTAAAAAAAAAAAATCGTCTCAAGATCAATCTTTTCAAAATTTATGACTACTTCTATACTAATTTCTTAAAATTACTGTCCAAATTTAATTATTCTAATATTTACAAATAGATGAATTCTGATTAAATTTAAAAATTGACATACTTAATTAACTTTTCAAAACATGAAAATAAAGTCAGTTAATTATAGTTGTTTGAAGAAATTATCAAAAGTTAAACATATCACCTTGTTTACAATTTAAAATGTAAGTTATAAATATAAAATAGACATTTTCATATAAAGTTGTTTTATCAGCACGTGTATTATAAAAATATGTCATTTATTATAAATTTAATTATTATATATGTTATATAAAAATAAACATTTTTCTCATGTCGTAAGTATATAAACGTGTCTTTGAAAACCCAGCAAGTTGATGTTTTAAAAATGATTTTATTCAATAAATATATAAATCGGTGTATTATGAGGCAACAAAAATTAAAAAACAAACAAAAATATTAAAAACGAGGAAAAATGATCAATTTGATGTTTTAGAAATAATTTTATTCGGTTGATATTTTCTTTTACGAAATCCTACTACAATAAATAATTTAAAGAAAGCCATACGAGAAAACAGTCTAATTGAGATTATTATTAAAAAGGTATATTTGAAATCCGATTAAACTTTATAAATAGTGCGAATATTGAATTAATCAAACAATTGAAGGAGAAAAAGAAAAACTTATAAAAAAAAATTCAAATAAAATAAACTAAATGACATAATATAAAAATAAAAAATATTTGTATAAAATTACATAATAAACTAAAAAGCATTTTAATAATTTAAAGAACAAAAATAGAAGTGAGAAGAAACTAGACATACATGTATGTATTCATCTCTATTATCGTATACAATTTTTTTAGAAAATATCCTCATATACAATTTTTTAAAAAAGTAGATATTATCAATACTTGTGCTAAATAATTAGAACAAATTTAGATATCTACGTCAATGACTTTGTATATGATCTCTATACTAATTTATAATGTGATGATAAAACAAAAATTTAAGATCGATGTATTTAAATGAATTTCAATTACATGCGGTTGAATTTGTAATCAGGTTAGTGCATAATTTTCATTAAGTGCGTAATAAGTCACCAATAGTATCAATGAAAGGCTATTACAAGAAGTTTTTGTACAGTTTTAGATTTGAACTTTAAAATCGATATTATAAATTAAAATCAATAAATAAAACTATTTGGACCATATAACAAATTAGTTATTGCGGACAGCAGATTTGTTCTTCATAGTTTTACTCGTTCAATAATTGACCTGCTCCAGCCATATTGATTATTCTTAACAACTACAAGATGTTAATTTATTGGCTTAGAGAAGACCAGTAGAAAGTGCAAATCAATTATGTGTACTTAATTAGGTTTGTTAGATAAAAAATAAGGAAGAAAAGTAAAAAATTGGCTGGTTTTATTAATAATTTTTATTTATTTTCCTATTATTTTTTTCAACAAAACATTTTTAACTATTTTATTTTTTACCCACTTTTGTTTGTCACTTTAATTTCCACATTCTTTGATAGAAACAATTAGGTGTAATTGTAATTTCGGTCCCGTATTTTATAAATTTTGTAATATTGGTCTCTAAATTTGTTTTCATAATTTTAATATCTAAATTTTTAATTATTTGTATATTCTCTTAATTTTTACTTAATTTTGACTTCTTAAATTTTATGCTGCTTTAGTTCCTTGATGTTTACTTGTGTTGCTCAAATTAAATTTCTTAATATATATATATAATTTTTTTTTTAAATTTGAGTTCAATCTCTATATTTCATACGAAATTACGATGAAGTGTATTTTAACATTTTACCCCTATATAAATTAATCTCTCTCTCTCTCACACACACACATATATATATATAAATGAATTTAAAAATAGTAAAATATATATTAAAAACAGTGGGTAGGTAATTTTTTTTAGTCATAAAAAAGGCATAATTCAAACAAAATTCTTAATATTAATATACGGTTACAAAAAATGTCTTATAACTTTTTCACATTATTTTTAATTTATCCACACATATATGATTTTAATTCTTATGACAAACACAATAAATAAATATTTATAATAAAAGCAAAAGGTAAAATAATTTTAAATATAGCGATAAAACAAAAATTATAAAAAAATTGTAATTATATCTCTTAAAATAATGTTAAATGTTATACTGTTTCTAACTTAGATAAAACATAAATATTCATTTCTTTCACAGTTTAGCTAGTTCTAACATATCATTCAATTTTATTACATTTTAAAACTTAATTTTTAATTTTCATAATTTTTTAAAAATGTTGTCAATATGCAATTTATTTTTTTAAGTATTAAATAAAAAGGAAAATATAACTTCATTAAAATATAAAAGAGATAGATATTTATTTAAAAGCAAAAAAAGGATTATTTTATTAAGAATATTAAAAAAACAACAGGCACCAGAAAGCGCGCCAAAATTAGAACAATTTCCCGCGTTCTCTTCAAAACCCTTAGGGTAGCACCTTGTCTTCTCTATCAGCAAATCACACACTCACTTCACTTCACTCAGAGATCGAGAAAGACACAGAGATGGCGGATGAGGAACCAGTAAGCGGGAGGCGAAGGCCGAGGGGACCGGAGTCCACCGCCCGCAGCGAAGCGTTGGAGCGTCTCAAGGCCCGTCTCCGTGGCGGTCGTCGGTCCGACGGCACTGGGCCCCAGATCAGGTTAGAAAACCCTGTCTACGACACTGTCCCTGAGGATGAGTACAACGCCCTCGTCGCCAAGCGCCGCGAACAGGCTCGCTCCTTCATTGTCGACGATGAAGGAATTGGATACGGCGATGAGGGCGAGGAAGAGGACTGGTCTCAGGCCGGATACACTCTCTCCTCCGATGAATCCGAAGGCGAATCGGAGAGGCCGAAGCGGAAGAAGGTCGAGAAGAAGGATCCCCAGCCGAAACGGCCTTCTTCGTCGCTCTCCGCCGCTGCGGCCATGATGGGAGGGCAGAGGTTGTCCTCCATGTTCACTTCCTCCGTTTTCAAGAAGAGCAGAGACGATAAAGTCTGCGAGAGCATCGTCGACGATGTTATCGCGGAGTTCGCTGCGGACGAGACTGATAGACTGAGGCGTAGAAGGGCGCAAGGGAATTCGTCTTCCACTTCCGACACAAACCATGTTTTTCGTGTTAATAACGCGTTTAGGGATAAGCCTTCTGTTGATACGATAAGAGCTTTTTCTTCATTGCCGGAACATGGTATCGCTGATTCTGTTAAGGTAGTTGTTGAGAGTGATGGTTTTGACTCGGGGTTTGAGCAAATGAGCGAGGTTGTTAATGAAATCGAAGATTTTGGGCGCGGTAGTTCTGAGAATGGACAGGCATCGACGGTGGGAACTGATGATTGTCAAATTAATGAAAACATAGTCGTGGAGAAAGAGGTGAAGAGTTTTGATATTGAAGTGATAGCGGATGCGAAAAAGGAGGTGTTCACTTTGAACGCGAAGGTTAAAGAAGAGGAGGACCCTGCATTGTCCGCGACTGCTGGTTGGAAGGAAGCAATACGCGGTGCTGGTGGGGTTGATGTTGCTGATTCGAAGGATGCTTCGGAGAACCAACACCACTCAGAGTTTGATCTGGAGGAAGATGGATCACTGCCTTTCTATATATTAGATGCCTACGAGGAGTTTTACGGGGAAAATAGGGGCACCATTTATCTGTTTGGGAAGGTACTTTTACACCGCAGATTGTCTTATTTCAATAGTTTTTTAACCTTTTGATCCATGGTACATAATGCTACTTTTGTTTTCTTTAACCCTTAAGATTTTAGCTGTAGAATGGAAGCCCTAGATTTTAGTTTTTTCTGTTGTCAAATTTTCATTAGCATGGGTAGTCTGTCAACTAGCAATGCCATACTGCGAAATATCCTATTGTTACTATTTTTATTATTATTGAAACTCATTTGCTTTTTTGGAATTGGCCGATGGAAGGTTGAGTTGTGCAACAGTTGGTTGCTCATTGCTGCTAGTGAGTATTTCTTTGATGATTTACATTCTCAATTCTGTTTTAAAATTCAGGTTAAAACAGGGGATTTGTATCAGAGTTGCTGCGTTATTGTGAAGAACATGCAAAGGTGTGTCTATGCAGTTCCTACCCGACCTTTGCATCGCACTGAAGAGATGACGAGTCTCGAGAGAGATGTCCAGGAGTCTCGAATTTCTTCTGCGGATTTCTTTAAAAAACTGCAAGTAAGTTTGTAGATTGTTCTCTGGTATAGATGTATATACTATTTGCTTTTGTTCTTATTTATTTTTTAATTTATACCCTATTTTTGTCTTATCCCGTGGTTGATGGGTTCGGTCTTGTCACATTTTTGTTAAAATTGTAGGATGCAGTATCGGATGTTAAGATTGAGATAGCACAGCATCTGGTGAATTTGGAAGTGTCGAACTTTAGCATGGCACCTGTTAAGGTTTGCTGACTACATAATTTGTCATGTCTTGGAGTGCATAAGTGTTATGGGATGCTTTTGTGATAATTGGATTTATTGATTTTTCTTATAGTTCTGATTCCTTGCTCATTTTTGCAGAGGAAATATGCATTTGATCGATTTGAAATCCCTGCAGGTGAAAATTATGTGGTGAAAATCAATTATTCATTCAAGGTACACTATTAGATCCATGGACATCCTGAAGCAAAAAAAAGAAGGATGTTAAAAATATATCGTTTGATATGTACTCAAGTTATTTTAGAGACAATTATAAACTCCAAATCTGCCCCTTCTCTAGTTAAAAGGCATTCTCTAAAATTTGTTATTCAAATGTAATTAACACATATTCTATTTTTTTTCAATATTTTTACCACTGCAGGATCCTGTACTTCCAGTAGATCTCAAAGGAGAAAGTTTCTGTGCTCTCTTAGGAACCAGTTGCAGGTATTATAAGTATTAGAAGACTATCCTATGTGCCGTTCTGATAGAACCCCGAATTGCTGAAGTAATAACTATAACATAGAACATTGTAATCACACAAATAGAACAACGCACTTGCTCTCCCAGAGACAAAAGTCTCCTACTGAGAGTATTCTCTGTCCTCAAACTACAGATAACTTCGCATTCCCCAATTACACAGCCTCTGTCAGATGTATACTCCTAATCCATAACTGCCAATAGCTATTTTCTACAAATAACTTTTATCTCTCTAACAAAGAACTGATTTCTAAGCCGGTTCTTTCGACAAATGTCTGGTTGTTTTGGATATAGTAAGAACCTTTAACTTCGAGGATGATTATTGAATGGGTTTCTTAAACTTGGGAACGTTGGGAAATAATACTTGGAGAGTAATCTGGCAGAACCTTGGACATGACTATGCATTTCAAATACGTGCTGGGTCTCTTAAATAGAATATTACACTGTTTTAATTCTTATTTTGGTTTGAGGACTGAGGAGCTGTCTTAACTCTAGAGACTAAAAGCCTATTTTTTTGTGAACATAAACATGTACTTTGTTATTTGAAGTTTGTATTTTAGTTGTTGAGTTCCCAGGTATCTGACCAGTATCACGCAAAAGCTTTTATGCTGATATTCCCCACTCTTGTCATGAGTGTACATAAATTTGAACATTTATCTTGTTAGACAAACAGTTTAACTAACTATTACAATTTGCAGTGCCCTTGAGCTTTTTCTGATTAAACGGAAGATAAAGGGGCCTTCATGGCTACAGGTTTCAAATTTTGCTACGAGCTCATCTTCCCGAAGGGTGAGATTTTAAGTTGTGCGTCTAGTTGAAGTAATGGTCCTCTATTCCGTATACAGGCCACCTTGTTTTAATCCAAATATCTTGTTTGTGTTTACAGGTTAGCTGGTGCAAATTTGAAGTGACCGTTGACTCTCCTAAACACATAAGGACTTCAGCTCCTTCAAAAATCACTTCTAATATTCCTCCAGTGGTTGTTGCAGCAATAAACTTGAAAACCACCATAAATGAAAAGCAGAACATACATGAGATTGTGTCAGCATCCATTGTCTGTTGTAACATGGTTAAGGTTGTTTATGGTTCTCTTTTTCAGTGTTTGCTTACCATTACTTTGGTTTTGTTGTGCATTGAGTGTTTAAATAACTTTCCCAGATTATCTGTTCCTATTAAAATATCTGTTTAAATATTTACTATCTAAGTTTAAGATGTTTTCTAGTACATGGTTCACCATGTTAGATGAAGTTGCGGTGGAAGTATGATCAGCAGTAACCTTTACTATTTGTCATTTTAGATTGATACCCCTATGATGGCTTCAGAGTGGAGGAGACCCGGAAGGCTGACCCATTTTAGTGTTGTTCGTAAACTGGATGGGAGTATATTTCCGATGGGATTCAGCAAGGAAGTTACGGACAGAAACTTAAAAGCTGGTTCAAACATTCTGTGTGCTGAAAGCAGGTAGAGACATTACAAGATGGTTTGTGCTTATTTGCGTGACTGATATTTTTGGAGTTTTGAATATAATGTCTAAAAATTTTGATAGTTTTCTTGGAAATTATAATTGCTTCTAGGCTTGACCTATCTAATAACACTGTTTTCAGTGAAAGAGCTTTGTTGAACCGCTTGATGCTAGAATTGCACAAGTTGGATAGCGATGTTCTTGTTGGACATAATATATCTGGATTTGACCTGGATGTTCTTCTCCACAGATGCCAGGTGGGAATTTTGGCTGTTTCTCAAATATTTTCATGTCAATTATTTGGCTTTTCATAAAGTTAATCGAATTTGGCACATTCCTTTCTTATTATTCCTCATTATCAAATGGATTATATGTACTGATAAAACAATGGATGATATATGGATGAGAAATAATTGATTTAGGTGGTTTAAGCAATTGCATCAATTGGGTAGAAATTCATTCTCAAGGCGGTAAAATAGTATAAAAAATACATGAAGATCAAAACTACTTAGTCAAAATTGATTATGAAGAGCTTATATTGGGAAGATGGTTAGTTGAGACTGTGGTTTCATTCAGTGTTAAATGGAAAAGTAGAATTCATTTGGAAGTCTGACTTTGTCCTGAAGAAAATGTAGCAATTCTGCAGTGTTTTCAACCAGTCATCATTCTCAATGTATTTTTTTTAAATGTTTTTGCTGTCTAACTGCTGAATAGACGAGTTCCTGATATATTTTCTGTGAACTCATTAACTGATGCCTCAGTTGATGTTCCCCAAAACAATATTATCAAGAAAACTATATTTTCAGTCAGTTGCTTTCAGTTTACTATTTGTGTTTTTAAGCTTAAAGCTTTCTACTGAATTATAAGTACAGCTTTTTTGTGTTGTCAAATGTGCAAGAAAGTGACCTTCATTGTCCCTAAATGGCCTACACTATAATTTAGAGCACATTAGGCTTTTTTAAACAAAAATCTGCTGCATTCCATCCTACTTGCATTTTACACTTAGTGCTACACCTAAAAACACCGTATAAAAATATGCAGGCTTGCAAAGTAGCAAGCAGCATGTGGTCTAAACTAGGCCGCCTCAACCGATCGACAATGCCTAAACTTGGAAGAAGTAAGGTTTTTGGTTCTGGAGCAGATCCTGGTATCATGTCATGCATTGCTGGCCGGCTTCTTTGTGATACATACTTGTGTTCCCGTGACCTATTACAGGAGGTAAAATAATTATTGAGAAGTCGTACTGAACAGTAATTTTGGTTTTTATTTCGTAGTAACCATCATTATTGGTTCTTCCAGGTTAGTTATTCTTTAAGTCACCTTGCAAAATCACACCTAAACAAATTTCGGAAGGAAGTTGCTCCACATGAAGTTCCAAAAATGTTCCAAGCAGCAGAATCGCTAATGGGGCTTGTAGGTTCCAATATACCCAGACAGCTCTCTATTCTTTTTTATTGTAGGGAACTATTTGAAGTGCTTGTTATGTAATGTTTACTGTGGATTATCTTTTTCAAATGATATACACTTCATTATCGTGGATGGTTTTTTGTTTCATTTCATTACATCACTATATTTTGGGCTGATCTTGTTTCGACAAATGAGAAATCTAGATACATTCTGCAATAGTTTGCACTCACAAACATTGAACTACGATGCTTGTATGGTTAATGATATTAACAAATTATTTTCCATACATTATAATTTTTACATTACCAGTTAATTGGACTTGAACTTGACCATGCTTTTGGACTGAATTGTTGAAACTTGAATATTTTGTAGTATGGAATATTTTAATACTATAATGAACAACTGCCCTGAATTTTGAGACTTCACAGTCTTAGTTGAGCGATGGAACCTTATCAACTTATATGATCTTGGTAAATATGATTGTGGGTCAAAGGATTTGTTTTTTTTTTTTTTTTGTTTTTTTCATTTGGAATATTTGACTGATTGAACAATTATTTAGTTTATTTTCTTCTATGCTGACTGTTGTGTTCTTGACTTGTTCAGATTGAATACGGTGAAACAGATGCATGGTTGTCTATGGAACTGATGTTTTATTTAAGTATTCTTCCACTCACGCGTCAGCTGACTAATATAAGTGGTAATCTGTGGGGGAAAACTCTTCAGGTGAGTCCCATTGTATTTACTTTCTGGCTTGATTTGATATAGGACTTAAACTACCAGACAGAGGCCAAAAGCTAATCGTTTTTAGTTTATTATTTCAGGGTGCTCGAGCTCAGAGAGTTGAATATCTTTTGCTGCATACTTTCCATGCAATGAAATATATGGTGCCAGACAAGTTCTCAAACTATTCAAAAGAAACAAAATTGACGAAACGTAGAGTAACTCATGACGTCGAGGATAGCAACTATGATGTAGATATTGACAATGTAAACTATGACAATGATGCATCTGAAGCTGATAAGAAAAGCAAAAAGGGTCCTTCGTATGCCGGGGGACTGGTTTTGGAGCCAAAGAAGGGTCTATATGACAAATATATACTGCTTCTGGATTTCAACAGTCTTTATCCTTCTATCATACAGGTTGATGCCGTTGTCTTTTAAGATATGCTTGGTTTGCTTTGACCAATTTAATACAAGCGGCAATTTGTTAGTTTCTACTATTTGCAACTTACTGAATTTAATTACAGGAATACAATATCTGCTTTACAACTGTTGAAAGATCTTTGGACGGATCTTTTCCACGTCTACCATCTAGTAAAACAACTGGAGTCTTGCCAGAGGTAAAATATGCACACATACAGATATTTTATCTTTTAGTCATTTTGAACTTGAAGTTTTATATGATTTATATATGAGGCCCTACCAAAAATTTTTCCCCAATTTAGGAGAATTACAGCTTTGGCAAGTTAGTTGCCTTTTCTCCGCATGCGAGTTGTTCCAATTAAGGATAAATTAAATTTGTTCAGTGATGCATTAATACGGAAGCGGTTTTATATTCTCAACAGTACTGGAGGGAGGCTGTGGCTTCTATTTTGTTGCGTATGGATAGTGTACTTTAAGATTTCTAGGTTGTTTGCTTTGATAACTGCATCGTAACTGGATTTTCTAGAGTTGTCTCAATCTGGTTTGTTTCTGCCTTGGTTGCTATTCTTATTTACTTGAAAAACCAGTGTTGGAAAATGAGGAGTCAACAGCATTTTCGGTGTTTAAAAAACTATAAAATTAGTAATGGATGCTCGATCTAGTTGGCGTGGTTGTTTCAAAGGAAAGTAATGTAGAACGTGGTGACACATGGACTGGATAGAGAGAGCAATATACTTCTGTAATTTCAAGCATCACAGTCTATAATTATCTGCATCCAAATACGATTTGATCAATGATCACCAGTGATATACTATATCCTTTGCTATTACCGAATGAGGTACAAAACCGTAAAAGAAAATCACCGCAAGTAACGTAAAGCAGTAGCACAGTAAGGCCAAGCCATGCCTGTTTGTTTCACTTCACCTACAAAGCATATTTATTTGGGAACAGCAATTATAACAATTCATTTTAAATTGCCTCAAAATAAATAATCTTGTCTAAGAATTCCTTATACAAACGCAACTTAGTTTTTACATGGGCACAATCAAGGTCCTGGAATATTTAGTTGCTTTGTTTACGTAAGTAAAAGTGGCACGTCTGTTTTTCATGCGGTTTATCAATATATTTAAAAATTTATATAACTTCATTAATGTACAAGGCTATTTTCATTTTCCCTCCCTGTAGACTACAGAGTTTAGATGCGTGTATAATTGAGTATGTTTGTTGTGCTAGGTACTGAAAAATCTTGTTGATAGAAGGAAGAAGGTAAAGTCATGGATAAAGAATGAAAAAAAGAAGAATGAAAAAGCTGATCCTATTAGAGTTCAGCAGCTAGATATTCAGCAGCAAGCACTTAAGCTTACTGCAAACAGGTGTTATTTTTTTTTTTTCCTTTTCTTTCATCTCCCAAAATTTAATGCCGATGTTCCTTCAGTGTTAAATGTACTGGTGTGTTATGCAGTATGTATGGATGCCTGGGATTTTCCAGCTCAAGATTTTATGCTAAGCCGTTGGCTGAGCTCATTACTTTACAAGTAAGAATATACTTGCTTATTCAGCTTAACCAGTGATTACCATACTCTGAAACATATTTTCAAATCCTCACATTTTTATTTGCACGTCTATTGGCCGTACAGGGAAGGGAGATACTGCAGAGTACTGTTGATTTAGTTCAGAATGCGTTGAATTTAGAGGTTATCTCTAATACTGATCGTCTTGAAGTATTAGAGTTTGTTATACGAGTTATATTTGTTTGATGTAACTGGTTGCAAATATTAGTTCTTAATTTGTGCAATATTTTTTGATTTGTAGGTGATCTATGGCGATACTGATTCAATAATGATTTACAGTGGGCTTGATGATATAGAGGAAGCTAATAAAATTGCTGCAAAAGTTATTCAAGAGGTAAGATTTGACTATTAGCTGTGAGAAGCTCTTAATTCTTGATGGTTTTTAGGTTTGCATATCCTTTCCTCTGTTCTTATACTGTGCAACATGCTGTTTTAGAGCTACAACTAGAGTTTTTCAGCCTTGTTATCTCTGCCGATAAAATATATCTGAAGATTCTTTTCTTAGAGTTGATATTAAAAGATAATATGAAGTTATGTTTATACTTTTTTTTTTCTGTCATTAATCAGTTGCTTAGGTTATTTGAGTTGGACACTACTGCAACATTGTCTTATCATGTTTAGTTTGCACTGTGTGCAACTACATATAATTTTGGCATATTGGCATATTTCAAGAATAAATGGCGGTTTTCCTTCCTTTTCTTTTGTCATCTATCTTCTCGTGATGTGTTTTCTGCTTTAATTTGTCATCAGGTCAATAAGAAATATAGATGCTTGGAAATTGATCTTGATGGTTTATATAAAAGGATGCTGCTTCTCAAGAAAAAGAAGTATGCAGCTGTAAAGTTGTTGTTTAAAGATGGCACCCCATATGAGGTATGCTTGTGATATCTTGTTATTGTGCTTACCAAAATTATTGGGAAGATTATACAGTGGGGTTATTGCATGGTGCAGGTTATTGAACGTAAAGGTCTTGACATTGTTCGTCGTGACTGGAGCTTATTAGCTAAAGAATTAGGAGATTTTTGCTTGACTCAAATTTTGTCTGGAGGGTATGTTACTTACCTTTTTGCTAATTTGCCTACCTAGATGCATGATTACTCATTTTTTTGTTAACTAATTATATTATGGTTCCCATGCTTACAGATCAGCTGATGATGTAGTAGAGTCAATCCACAACTCTCTCATGAAGGTAAATTGTGATGTCTTGAAGTATCAGACATTTCTTTATAATAACCTACCATGTGATTAAAACATGCTTCCTGGAGCTTTGGGCTCATTACTCTTTGGCCGAAGAGTGGAATGCTATTTATAGGGTGGTCTAAAATCCTGAATGCTGGGGTGTATAATCCACATTCGATGGGATTAACTGTATTGATCTAGTTATCAATCCTTTCCGAAGGAATTGAAGTTCATTGGGGATTTTGTTCGTATGTAAATTTTGCCTTTCATTTTAATTAATGATTTTTATATTGGAGTTTGAGGTTTGTTTTTCCTGCAAGCTGACAGATGTTAATCTTAATACAGGTACAAGAAGAAATGAGGAATGGACAAGTACCATTAGAGAAATATGTCATTACAAAGACATTGACTAAGCCCCCTGAAGCTTATCCTGACGCCAAGAACCAGCCACACGTTCTTGTTAGTCCAATCTGTTTTCATTTTTGTTACTTCAAATAGTCTGATCTATATTGTTTTGCTTCGACCTACTTGATTCTGGCTTCTGAGGATGCTTTTCTTAATTACAACGTGTAGGTGGCACAAAGATTAAAGCAACAAGGTTACTCTTCTGGATGTTCTGTTGGTGATACAATCCCTTATATAATTTGCTATGAGCAGGTTTGTCATTTAGTCATTCGCTCCCTGTCAAAGGACAATTAGTGTAACCCTGGGAAATGTTTTTCATGAAGCACTTGAAATAGGTTATGTTCTGTCTCACTTTTGTATTTTTAATATTATGTTCTGCTTTGATTAGGGTGGTAGTTCAGGCAGTGCAGGTGGCATTGCTCAACGTGCTAGACATCCTGATGAACTTAAACGGGAACAAGGGACATGGCTGATCGACATTGATTACTATTTATCACAACAGGTCTTGGAATGTAGTGGCTAATTTTGTAAATAACAATGGTTACCTAGTACTGTATCCTGGTTGAGTATTTTATTTTTTGCTCTTGCAGATCCATCCCGTCGTATCACGTCTTTGTGCATCAATTCAGGGAACAAGCCCAGAAAGACTAGCTGATTGCTTAGGGCTCGACTCGTCAAAGGTAAAATATACTTCGTAGTGTCTCAGCATTCAGATGCGGGTATTTACTTTTATTTTTTGTATCAATTATCTGAATTGGAAAACTGTATTGTTTTACAGTTTCATCATAAATCAACTGAAGCTTTTAATGATGATTCTAGAAGTTCACTCTTGTGCGCTGCTAATGATGAGGAGAGGTACGTCTCGGCTTTTAAATTTAGGTCCCATCAATTGTAAAAAATCTCTTGAATGCGGATACTCACTACCGATGCTATATATAGATACTGGTAGAACCTTTTCGTTTCAATTCTGAAATTCTGTATTCTTTGCAAAGATTTGAACAAGCTATATAATATTTTTACAGTATTTTAGCTTTATCTATTTATGGTTTGTTAGATTCTTGCTAAAACTGTGTTATGATCAATGGATTTTATTGATGGTTTTCCTATCCATAATTATTAATTAATGGATTGGATGTATAAAATAATTGCAGGTATCGGGGATGTGAGCCCTTGGTCTTGTCATGCCCCAGCTGCTCTGGTACATTTGACTGCCCACCAGTCTTTAAATCTATTTGCTGTTTGTTGGGAAGTGAAAAGCCAACCAGCGTATCCCCGGACGAATCTGACTACAATTTCTGGCGTAAGCTATGTTGTCCTAAATGCCCAGAAGATGTTAAAATATCTCCTGCGATGATAGCTAATCAGGTTTGACTAATTTAAGATTTAAGTCATCTCTAAAAGTATTGTTGTTTAAGTGCGCTTCATCTATAGGAGAGTTTTTACACCAATTTCAGACCCTGGAATTAACTTCAAAATAGAACATCTGTAGTAGCAACTAACATGTTTGTTCATTTGATTTAGCACCAAATATTATTCCCGAGAATATATTTACAGTTCATTATATTTCATGTCAGGTCAAAAGGCAAGCAGAGATGTTTGTTTTGATGTACTATAGAGGTTTACTGATGGTAAGTCACCTCTCTAATTATATTATGAATATTAGCCTGTAAAAGTTAGGTGTCATTATCCTTGGCTATTTTTGCGTCCAGTGTGACGATGAGACGTGTAAGCATACAACGCGAAGTATCAGCCTTCGGTTGGTTGGTGATTCTGAGAGAGGAACTGTTTGTCCAAATTATCCTTGCTGCAATGGCCGTCTGCTTAGAAAGGTTTCACTCTACGAAGAACTTGTTGAACATTAATAGTTGCTTTCATATGCGAATTAATTAAATAAATGTTTATTTGATTTTTCAGTACACTGAAGCAGACTTGTACAAGCAGCTCTCGTATTTTTGCCATGTGTTTGATACTGTTTCTTTTATAGAAAAGGTACTCACTAAATGATGCGACAAGATTGACGAGGATAATTTGTTGAAAGCTTAAGTAAACCAATAGGATTTTCAAGCTAATTTGTTAACTATGCTATTTGAGTTAAATAAATGAATAATGATTAACTAACTATACAACTTGTTCATCGTTCTTAATCATACTGTTTTTGGACGTGGCTCTTCCAGATGGAGGCCAAATCTAGAATAACGATAGAGAAAGAGGTGATCAAAATTAGGCCGATGATTGATCCAGCAGCTTCAACAGCACAGAAGATCAGGGACCGTTGTGCCTTTGGGTGGGTGAGACTGGAGGATCTGGTCATTACAGTTTAATTTGCAGGTTTGATGTCCAACTGAATCCTACTTAAGCAAGAGATTTTTTAGCAGAGTCATGATGAATTATAAATAGATTATCAAGTGTGATTGAGCAAATCATGCTGGCAGAATTGGGCTCTGATTAAATCCTAGCAATCCTCTATACTAATCTGTACTTGACTGTATAGCTGTAGCTGTTCATAGAACAATTTCACGTGTCTGTAAATATGTTTACGTTTATCTTTATTATTTTCAAAGCTCCTCAATTGATTGAAGAAGGGGTGACCTACTGTAATTTTACACTATATGGTAATTTTTTTATTATAGTAAATTTAATTATAAAGGAATTGATTTTTTTAAGAATGTTGATTAGTTTTATGATTAAATGCTATTTGCAATTGTGATTTTGTATTTGCCTAAACGAGACAGCGCCATAACGCTTGGATCGGAAGGAAAAGGGTGGTATAAGTAAAAGAATGTGTCATGAAATAATATATATTATGGTTATATCCCATCATAATAGATTAAAAGTTGATTATTCGACAACAAAAAGGGTAGTGTAAAACTTAGCAGATAGGGGTTCAAAAACCAATAACTTTATTTTTTTTATAATAGGTGAAGATTGAAAAAACTTCTAAACTAAATGATAAAATTTTAAAATTATAAAATGAATTAGTTTTTGTCTAATTTGTTCTTTTTGGTATTAAACGCAATTATAGTTAAAATTAAGATTTGTCCTTATTATTTCAACTTTAGTTTTATTTTATCTTTTGTCATTACTCTTTAGTTAGAGACGGAGCTTTTTTTTTTTTTATTAAATATAAGAATTTATAATAAAGATTTAAAGAATTAACATATTTGTCTGCTTTTTATTAGTTATAATATCATATTTTAATGAGTTGAAATTTAATATTTTTATTATTTTTAATTTTATGCATTTATTTAAATAAAATATATATTATTATTTTGTATTTTTAATGAATTTATAATTCGAATGTATACAATACTGCAGATTTATAGAAGTGAATAAATAATTTATTTCTACTTTTTAATTTTTTTTCTTGTATATATAACAAAATAATAATTTTGAGATTAAAATATTAAAATTGTAAAATACAATTAAATACAAAATAGAAACATAAAATAGGTATACAACATGATAAAATGTATAAACATGTGCCCTTACGTATGTAGATATATATTATGAACGAATCACAAGAAATCAAATACTATTACAATTTCTTTTGCCTCCAAATATTTAGTTGCATCTCCATTTGTTCCCCTCGTTATCGCAGCTCCCCAACAGGTGCCTCATTGAGCCACAAGAAATGAATGAAGTCATATAACTTTGCACTCACACTCACCTGCGCAAAATTTGAAGTAAAAGTATTAAAAGCATTTCAAAATGAAGATTATAGAATAATAAAGTATTAGACCTTATACGGAGTTGGATTAAGTCTCCTCATGTGGTCAGGTCGCATTTGCTCAAGTTGCTCGATGCATCGCTCTCTAATGTCCTTTAAAGGAGGTAGAATTTCTTCGCTTTTATCTTCACCAAATAACAGAGCATAAGTTTATAATAGTATTAAGTCCATTAATAATGTCATGAGATATCCTAAAAAAGCCACAGAAATATTTTGATATAGTTCGTACCTGAATTCCCAGCACAGTAACATTTTAGAAGCTCCTCAATTTTCTGAGGCACCACATATGCTCTTTTGGATTCTCGAAAGGGATGGCGGCACAGGATTCTTTCTCCCACCTATCATGAATTTTTCTTAAAAAATATTTATGATTGCATTTGTAAATTACACCTACACGATATAAGACCACTATAGTCTTGATCAATTTTCTCTACACGTGACTACTATGTTTTATTGATTTTTGTCATGAATTAAAGTCTTAGATGTGACGAGAAGGTTAATACCTTTGGTGGGGGTTCATTTTCTCCGGTCAATATGTCTACCAAAGCATAACCTTCTTTCCCATACAATCTATATATTCGCTTCTTACATGGAATAGTGACCTAAAAACACAGAAAATAGCAAAAGGATTATAACATTATAATTAAATGGTTCCACTTATATATTCTGTCTAGTTTTCAAACCTTTGAGACAGCTTCAGAAATTTTGATACGAGGTTTATTATTAATCTCTACCAGCTTGAAAACAACACCTAAAGCAGCTTGAGCATAACACGTAACCAGGTACGTACCAATTCCATAGGCATCAATCTGATGACCCTGCATAAAAAGATGCAATCCAGTAAAAGAACTAGGATAAATGTTTTCTAACATACTCCTTGAAATACACTCCTTCTTATTAATTAAATTTATTCAAAATTGCAAAATTAATATTTGGTGAGTTTCCCTCATAGTTTCTACAAATTTTAATCAATGACAGAGACTGTTTTGAAACTATGTTATCATAAATCTCTCAGCTTTTACACACTCTTCATTTTGGCCCACAACATTCATATTTTCATGTCCCTAGTGATTCTTGCGTTTTGAATTCCTTGAATTTATAAAAGCTACAATTTCAAGTTTGTAAACGAATTTACCTGTTTGTTCAAAGCATCTAATGTTTCCTCATTAAGGTCATTACTAGCTGTGATACTCATCTTCCCGAAACCGGGCAATCCAAATTCCTTCTCAATGGAGCAAAACACTTTCCTGATCTCACAAGACAAATATGCCAGGTCCCCAGAATCCAGCCTAATGCCAATTGCTTTGTATCTGCTCACAACATCATCTAAACTCAGAAATGAAGAAAATTACATGATCAAGCGATTATGATAAGCATGCATGGAAAACTTCTTGACGTACCCTAAATCACTGAGAGCTAATGCAACTGCACAAAAATTAGGCAATCCACTTCTCATGACCTGTTAACGTATGTAAGTGTGACCATGTGCAAAAATAGTTAAACTAAACCTGAATTCACACACTTCACCACTCTATCATTACCGTTCATATGCCTAACAACGTGTGCAATACTAAGAAATATAGGTACAAGATAATATTGTGCACTTACATCGTAAGTGTCTACTAGGGCAAGAAAGTTATCAGGAAATGCTAACGCATATGATGTCAATGCTGCCAGCTCACTTTTATTGGTCTCAGCAGAATTGCCACGTAGTGAATCCGACAGCTGCATGGTGACAAATCAGTATAGATTATTGTTGTAGAAGTGCAAAAGCATAAATATACGCTATAAAAATGGTTGTGGAGAAATGGAAGAATCTGAGGATGGTAATCTTTTACAACGTTGACATGAACTGATGATTAAATAGACCAACTTGTATGTGGACATGGAAGTAACTGTCATGAGGGTCACACCAAACCACAAATTAAAAATGAATTTTCAAATGACTTAAATCATGACACCTCAATTTTTCTCATCCAGCCTTGAACTAGGCCAACAAAATCTTGGCATGTACTTGAACCGTCTTTTTTACGAAGCGCTTTTTCTTTAATCTCGTCGATGCTCTGCTTAACACAGGTCGCACAAGGTACGCATGAAAGTAAGCAAATGAAATACATCAGAAAATGACTCAAGTCATAACAAAGCATAACAATAACGATAACAGAAATCATAAAGGCCATGATAAAAGAGAGGACTCTTCACTGAAAGTCTATTATTACCATACCAGAGGATCTTCCTCATCTTTTCCTTTCTTCTATGATTTTATAATATATATTATTCTAATTTCTATCAGTGCATGCCACTCTTATATCTTGATCTTATAAGAAATTTGATCTTAGCAATTTAAATTTTAGATTTACAATCTCCAAAGAGGTTCATGAATCTCTGAACTAATTGAGCTGCATTTAGTTTTTCATGAATTGCAGAATAGGGACATAAATATAAAAAAGACAACATCCCTTCTGATTAACAGGTACACCTATGTAGCGATATAACTTAGTGGTAAAAGTGGATGAGAAAGAAGAACAAGTGGCAGTTTGGAGTCCTTCATTAATAAAAGCTTACATATTAACAATTACCATTTGCAGATAAAAAAAGAGTGTGCCTATATTCCAACCAAACAGTTTCTCACCACAAACACCATCAGAATATATCAAGAATTTTAATTAATGAAATGTTCACATACCAAGTAGGAGCTAACAAATGCATGGGAATGAGTACCACGGAGGGGAATCCCAAATAACATTCCTGCTGCAACGTTGCTATTGATGTGCCATGTGAAAAAGCAAAGTTACACATTAGCAAAGGTCAGATACAAAAAAAAATCAATAAACCCAAACAAATTGGTAAAAAGGGAAATGTCATTTTAACATCATCTTTGATTTTTTTCCAGGTATTAACAAATCTTATATATATATATATATATAATTAATAGTCATAACTAGTACACTTTGTTGGTATTATAAAAAACCATAATCCACACAAAAACCTCAGTCAGGATAACTGCTAGTGCTAATACATAATATGATGAGCCTTTCTACCCTATTATGCCAATTGGAAAGCACAACTAGAATTGAAGTTGTTTGATAGATAGTACCTTGTTGCATCAAATCCCCCAATGTAACTGTACTTTGATGCACCTATTCCACCATCAGGCCCCTACATTAAAAATAATATTCTTTTGATATATCATTGAGAAAGGAAATTGTTTCTAATTTTTTTCATCAATTATTTTTCCAGTAAGACTTAGAAACCTGAGCCCTTCGTAGTCCAAACTCAAGCAGAGTTTTTGATTTTCCAGCAACAAAACGATGCCTTGCAGCATTAGTAGAAACTAATGATGCAAAATTAATGAGATTGACAAAAGGTGTTTCTAGCAATTGAACAACCTGAAGAGTAGAAAGTCAATTTAATGCAAGAAGATGATAGTATTTGCAAGAAACAAGAATTGAAAAGTGATATAAACTGAAAGAGATTATTTAATGGTAGCAGGTACTCACTGCAATTGGACCTTCAACTCTCAACAAGGGTACCTTAGGAAAAACAACTGATCCTTCGGGAATAGCATACACCTCAACATCAGAACAGTCAATTCCTCTAAGATAGTCAAGGAAGCCTTCCTATCATTTCATCGATAATTACCATAATTGCAATTTATTTTGAAGGGAAAATCGACTAGAAAAATGACAGAAGCGACAAACTTTGGACAAAAACGTGTCATGAGCTTTTAGTCTTAAATCAGTCTAACAACAGAGTTCCTTGATACTTTATATCCTTCATATCTATTTCTTTTTTTGTTTTCAGAGTAGTGCTAGATAATGTTTTACCAAGGTGAAAATTCCTGAGAAATAGAAAAACAAAACCACAAAAATAGAAAGCAAAAAATGGTTCTGAGTTTAAGGAGTATAAAAGTTACAAAGCAGCTTCCAAGTGGTCCTCAAGGATGGTAACAATTAGAGAAGTACTAGTAATATATTATATAGCACCATCATTCTATTACACTCTCATCAGATGAAATTAATGTGAAAATCCAAATGAGACTCGTGTATTTACTAAGACTTACAAGAATATCACTCCATATAAGAGACTCTGTCAGAAAAAAGTCTTACAAGGTGTTGCTAAAATTTCTTACAAGAAAAAAAGAATGTCTAGAAATTTAATCTTATACATGCTCTCTTTATTCCAGACAATTGTAATCTGTGTTCAATCTTATACATGCTCTCTTTACGTCCTGTTATTGAAGAAATTTAAGAGTAAAACGATCAAAGACTGAAACGAAAGTGTGATGAAAATGAGACACGCTTTACCTCACATGAAACAGGCAAATTATCTTTGATATAATGAATTTGTTCCTCGGTGAGCTTGTAATTAGAAATGAATCTCACGCATTCTTCCAAACCAGCGAACACAGTGTACTCCCCTCCAAAGGGGTTCTTCCGAAAATACAAATCAAACCTGAAACAGAATCACATCATAAACAAACGTATATATCAAACTGCATCCATCAAAACCAAAAAACCATGCAAGCATGCATGATGAGGATTCAGTATAGGGTTGAATCACGTACACAGCACGTTCTTGATGCTTGCCAGATTTCCAGTAGGCATAAGCCATGGTGAATTGGTATTGATCCGTCAAGATAGGCGTCACCATCGGGTTTGTGGGTCCGGGTATTCTCCGACCCGAATTTTTCTTCTTGGAGTCTTTTGTTGCCATGGTTGATCTTGTGTTGTTCAAGAAACTAAGCTTTTCCTATATATAATTAAGAAACAAAACTCTTAAGTTGAAGCAAGCGTTAGTGAGAACCCATTGAATGAAAATGAAGATATGTAGGAGTGGTTATGGCTTCCCATTACATTACATGCATGCAAAACGTGAAATGTTTGATGTGATGCGTTGGAGAGAAGTGGCTATTTTAACAAGAAGATATAGTCCCACATCAAATACAAAAGGGTTACGTTAACGAGTTTCTCTTTGACAATATGACTTATTGTGGAAGTATCATTTCTCATCTCGACACGTGGCAGCTTCTCAATGTTCTCATTAGTCTAATTTTGGCATCAAAACCATATTCCACACTCTGGTTATGGCTTTTCAATGCACACTCTCTCTCTCTCCTATCCACAACACTGAAACAAGTTGAATCACCTTCAAGAACACTGAACAAGGATTTAACATATATTTGACAAAATATTTATTAAAACGAAAGATGTTAGATTTTAATAAAAATCAGCTATTAATAAAGTTAATATTTTTTTCCCACCAAACATAATTATCAATGACAAGGCACTAAACCAGTTCTACAATTAAGCCTCAATACTTAATTTTTAATAAATAATAGTTCCAACCAAACAAATAGGATGTAATTAAGGGCGTTTCTTAAACTATTAACTTTTTTAAAGTATTTCTTATCGTTAAGTAAAATTTAAATCTAATTTAACTTTAAAAAATTGACTTCTAAAATTAGGTTTATATTCATTTATAACTATCAGTTTTTTTTTGAGTTTTTTTTTAATCAATTAGATAGTAACTTTATGTTTATATTATAATAATCATATTTTTAACAAGAGATTGCGTAAGTTTCATTATGTTTATGTTATAATGATCATAGTAGGGGTTGATTAAGTTTCATTTTCCTCATTTAGCTATTTTTAGTTACTCTTTATTCATTCTTTTTATATTAAATATTAAAAAAATTTATGTTTTTATTTAAATTATTATTATTTAATTTGTCCATTAACGGGATAACGTGATTGTAATTATAAAGATATAGATTGTGATTTTAATTATAAAAAAATGTAAATTAATTATAAAAAATTATATCGAGTAAAGCTAATTAAGATAATTATATACTTTTATAATATATATATATATTATATATATATATATATATATATATATATATATATATATATATATATATATATTGAGTCCCTTATTATATTTTACTGAATAAAAATAAATAAATACTAAATTAAAAATACTTTAATTTACAATCGACTTAAAATTTAATAAAGTTTTTTCACGTACAATTTTTTTTTTACTCTAATTCAAAATTATTTTTACTCGCCATTTCATTTTAATAAAGGGGCTTATGAGATTTCAAATTAGGAATTTGGCACGTGAATAGTATTGAATTCGAATTTTTTCCCATAACAGGGTGTAATTTTGGTTAAATCTATAATAGATTGAATCAACTCGATTCCAAATTTTGTTTAATTTGTAATTTCCAAAAAAAAAATTAAGATTTTTATAATATGATATATAATTGTGTTAATAAAATAAAAAAAATATATTACTAAAAATTAAGTATTAAAATTAAAACAAATAAAAAATACTAAATTTACTAAAATAGCAAGTAATACATATTTTCTTTTATAATATACAATTTTTTACAATGAAATTAAATTAATCAGGTTGAGTTAAGCATCGGCTTTAACATGACACTTAATTTAGAAGAGAGTCAGTGAACTCTAATTAGATTGGATTTAACCCAACCTAATTTATTTAGACCAGATTTAACCTAATCTGATCTATTTAAACTAGATAATTAAATTAATACTCTCACTTAAGAGTAAAAATAAAAAAATAAATATAAGGTATTAGAAACATCTTGGAGTTTAGTCATTGAAATTAGAATTAAGTTAGGGATAGTTTACTGATAAAATCATAAAGTTTCATCATGTGTTTAAAGATACTTGTTAACAAGACAAAACATAAATTTTTCATTAAAAAGCATTTGTTCTATTCAAGAATTTTGCAGATTCATTAAGCTAGAATATTCAGTATTTTTAGAGTTAATTCTTTATATGATTTTTTCTAAAAGAAAATATTTTTGTTTTGATGGGATTTTGTGGAATTTTCAGTTTATATGCTTCATTTCTTCTCATGATCTTATATTTCTATAGTAATTATGGCACGAAACCAAACTCGTAAATCAATCTAATCTCTACTTGTTTTCTAGCGGTCACATAGTTTGGTATAATGTTTATTAGAATATAGCCTTCCTTTTATGAATGGAAAGAGAAGAGAAGATAAGGAATGAAAAATTTGTAATAGATTTGATTGATATATAAGAAAAAAAATTAAATTAACTAAGTAATATAGTAAATTATAATAATATCCCTAGTTTAGTTTAAAAGAAGAATGAGTATGAATTAAAATTTAAAAATGATTAAGTATAAAGTAATTAATTTATAAAATTGAAAATAATATTTAAATTTATTTTGTTAATAACATTTCATAAAATTACATTGATTTAAAAAATAATTAAATTTTTAATGTAATTTTATAGTTTTATATAAATATATTTTATTTTATATATTCTATTAATTTGTTTCAATTTCAAATAAAACAAAATTAAGATTTGTTTAAAATAGGAGTGAAACAAAAATACTACTTATTTGAAAGTCAGGGTAAATATAATCCGCTTTAAAACATTTTTAAATTCATAACCATTGGATCCATTAATTACATTTACTAACAGTGTTAATGGTGGAAAAATAAGGTGGGAAATCCATGATGGCAGAAGGCATAATCAATTGTCATAAGAGATAATGGATTATACCAAAAAGACATTATCCATTATGTATCGACTTCTGTACTGTTGATAAATGTAATTAATTTCCAATAAATGTAATTACATCAAATTCTTCTAATTACCATGTTTTTTTAAATAATTATTTTCATACATTAACTATAGTTATATTATATTATATTATATCAAATTTCATAAATCAAGAATAACTCATAAATCAAAATTTATGAAAATATTTTGTAGGTCATAATTGATTTTTTTTAGAGTTGAAATTAGGATAAATTCTAATTCCAACCAAAATCATTTTTTAAAGAATAATTTTCTATTTTTTGTTTTAGTTTTTCAAATAATTCAAGACCTTTTGAGTGTATTTAAGTCTTTTTCCATAATGTTTTAATCACAATTTGTAATTCTTATAAGAAAAATAATTAAAATTTGTGAGAAATGTAAATTAAAATATAATTAAAAAAAACTGTTGGCTTCAGTTGAGGTGCATTATGTATCTAATTAAGTTATAATTTGAGTTCCATATTTTCTCCATAACATCAAAGTCATTTCAAAGATATTAATTTTTCTACCTTACACCAGTATTCTAAGCATAAATTTATTACAATTAGAGTTTCATCACATTATGCACCCTAAGGCTAGAGAGATTGAGACCAAAGGTATCGGTAGAAAATAATTAATAAAATCTATATTTATTATGCTTTTCAATGCATTCCAAGTATGAATTTCAATAAAAATTTAATATTTCAACAAAATCCTTTTTCTTTTCCATTGCAACTTACTTGTCTAATAATAATGTGCAAATTTTGTAACTTTTCTACCCTTGTTACAGTTGCACCTATTGTTCGAATGAATCAAAATACAGAATCTTTTAAAACAATTATAGAATTTATAATTGCCCAATTAACCTCCCTTTGGGATTATGGTTTTCATGGCTAACAATATTGAGTAAAACACTAAAACCTCTGAAGGTAATAAGGAACATATGGGACCATTAGAAGTCTGCAATGCCAACCTTTTGTTACGCAGTTTACGGTTCAGAAAATGACCCCCAAAATAGGAAAATTAGTTTTATCGTGAACTGAAATGAAATGAAAACACTACTTTTGGCACCTGTGATGTTTCTCCCATAGCTCTACCTCCACTTTTTGCAGTAGCTGTTTCGTAAAAAAATGAATGAACTTGAAATTTGTGGAGCAAGTAATGACTGAATTCTTCTATGATCTCATAAAGTGTAGATTAGATGAAGATTTGGGAGATCTAGAATGAGCAATGGTGGGGCTCTCTGTCTTGTATACAAGACAAATTAGTTCAATTATAGTGGCCAGCCCCCTACAAACATGAGTCCATTAATGCAACTATCCAAGCCTCTCCAACACACTACACGAGTTCCCCACTTGACAAAATATGGGACTGATGGACCAGTCTTTTGAAGGGGAAATGATTTGTCATCTAATCTAATGCCAACTACTAGTAGCGAGTCTAACTAGTATCCAGAGTATAATGACCTCACAAATCCAAGAAAGAGGAAAAGAAACCTAGTGTGTAGCATGAGCATGTGTGTGGTATGAGCATTTAATATGATGTACATCTAAAGTCCATTTTATAGACGCATCATGTCATTGCAATGTTGACAATGCAATCTAACAGTGTTTGAGCAGATCAAAACATGATATCCAACGATGCATAATAATAATCTTTTATTGGGTGAATAGAACAATATGGCTAGAATTTACATGAGCACCACCTCTAGTTACAATCATCCCTTAGAATTTGGAGAAATGTGGATGAGTGAGTTATGTGAGGATAAAAGCTGAGGTATAGAAGGATCAAACAATGTAGAGCAATGTATCAAGTTATGCCCGATGGATGCACCAATTGTTTGGCCTTCAGCAATGACAGGTTGTAAAGGGAGCCACGAGTTTTAGGGTCATTAAAGAGACAGCTATGCAAATTTATTGCTTTTCTATTTGAGGGTTCGTTCTTGTCTCATTGACACACGTCCCGTTTTCTAGTTTGCCATCATCAACTGATACAGCTGCCTCCTCTTTCAACCTATCCCCTACTCTATTATCATTTGGTGAATGTCCTGCATCCCTTCTAGCTCTGCGATCCTATTATAACAACGTAGCACTTTATCAATAAGTAAAAATCAAGCAGCTTCACTGTGAGAACATCCATGGTTAGATGAATAATATTTCATTGAAGTAGATCAAACACAAAATTTGTAGATAAGCTAAAGAACTGCAAACACCGTGGAGATTACTATAGAATAAATGGATATAAATATCTCTTTAGTTCTCAAAATATTAGGCACACGATATTAAGAGTTCAAATAAACTATGACACGAAATTAAAAACTGAATTTTATGATAGAACTCCATTTTCTGCTCATATGAAAATTTCATAATATGGTAAGACAAGGGATTGGTTGTTATTTAGTTTTCGGATTGAATATTAAATATTGTTTCTTTTAATTGTCACATCTTAATTATCCTCTCAATTAACGAAAGAACAGACACATGTTTTTACTTCTGAGGTTGAATTAACTTCAGAAGAACTAAATATTACCTCTTTGTAAGGGGAATCTTCAGCTTCAAGCATGTGTATCACATGCCCCATTTTAGGTCGCTTCTGTGCATTAGGATCAGTGCAACGTAAGGCTACAAGAAGGGCTCGTTTTAGTGCCCTTGAAGTTGGTTTCTCAGGAAGCTTGGGATCCAGGACCCCCTCTGGATTTCTGTTACTAACCATCTTCTTGAGCCAGTCTACTAAATTCACCTGAAAATTTAGAGTTTTCCATTACAAACAAATGAAAAAAATGCAAGGACAGGGAGGGTTACAACACAGAAATGCATCACACAAACCTCTTCTGGAGGCCGACTATAATCAACAGGGTTCCTCCCTGTAAGAACTTCCATAATTAGAATTCCAAAACTATAAACATCACTTCGTTCATTCAACATGCCAGTACTTGCATATTCAGGAGCAACATATCTGCGAAATAGAAGAATTAGTAAAATTGCTGGCAACAACTCGTCATGAACAATACATAGAGGAAGGAATGGAGCAAAACGGAAAAGCAAGAATACAAACCCAAAAGTACCCATGACACGGGTGGTAATATAACTGTTGTCAGAGCCAAGGAGTTTGGCGAGGCCAAAATCTGAGACCTTTGCATTCCACTGCTTACTGAGCAAAATGTTGCTTGATTTAATATCACGGTGAACAACTTTTGGTTCCAACCCCTCATGTAGATAAGTTAGCCTGTTGAAAAACAAACAGTTATAACCCAGAAAAGCATTTTCGCCAACGGCATAATTTAAACTAGAAAATTGGAAACTGAGAAAGAATGGATGCGAAAGGAAGAAATTTGAGAAGAAGGAATTTGCTGTTTACCCTTTAGCCGTTCCCAGAATAATGTTCATTCGAATTTCCCATGTAAGAGGACTGTAAGGCCCAACATCCCCATGTAGCCACTGCTCCAAGTTACCATTGTCGACATACTCATAAACAAGCATTCTGGGAGAGAGAAAAAATTACGATTTCATAATTATCCCACAGGAACAACGAAAAAAAAAAAGGAAAACATTGGTGGTTAATTAAGGAGGAAAGTGAGAAATGAAGAGAAAAGAATACCTATGAGCTCCTTCAGCACAATAACCAAGCAACCTGACTAAATTCTTGTGGCGAACTCGTCCTATAGCTTCCACTTCAACCTTAAACTCCTTCTCAGCTTGCCCCCTACAGTTATCAATCTTATCATGAAGACGATGATGTAAAAGAGGGTTGCTAAAAAAAGGAAAAGAAAAGGAAAGGAAGAGACCTATTATTGAGCAAATTCTTAATGGCAACATGAGTATTGTCGTTCAAGATACCATGATAAACAATTCCATAACCTCCTTCACCAATAACATTCTCAGGGGCAAAGGCGTTGGTGGCATCCTCAAGCTCCCGGAGAGTGTACCAGTGGCCCCACCCCAAGTGAGAAACTTCGGGAATGACAGTGGGAACCTGATCGAGGAGGCGAGGCTCGGCACTGGCAGGGTCGTTGGAAGATGAGCGAAGCAAGGCACGTTCGGGGTAGGAGATTCGGTGGTTCTTCCCAATTTCGAACTGGATTCTGTGGTAGCCGAGGGGGTTGGTTTCGTCCTCGGTGGGCGGAACCGGGTCAGGTTCGGGAAAAGGGTCGGGTTGGTGGGTGGGGTTGGGGGTGGCGGCGTGGTCGACCCTAATTTCTTGGATCTCCTTGGAGACATCGGGGATGGAAACGGGGTTGGCTTTGGAGCGCTTGAAGGCCACCCAGACGGAGATAAGAAAGAGGATGAGGACGATGGCGGCGCCGACACAGACGCCGAGCACCACCCAGAGACGGAGGCCAAAGATGGAGGTGGGGTTGGAGAGCTGGTCGTTCATTCCGCTGCTATCAGGCATTGCTGTTCATTCATTCATTCATTCGTTCATTCCTCCATCGAAGACAAAACAAGAGAGTGAAAAATCGTACAATAAGAAGCACAAGGAGAAGAAGAAGAAGAAAGGAAAGGGGTGAGGAATGGAGGCAGTGGCAGCTGGCATGGTGGGACCCATGGAAAACGCAGGATGATGGATGCAATCAATTGTAGTGTTGTCACTGTGTTTTGTTTTGTTGTGTTGTGTCTCTCTGTGGTGTGTGGGAACTACGCTCTTTATTCCCAGAATGCTACGTGTGTCGCGAGTGAAGTGGACTCACTGGGTTATAACTCTAGGTTTTGCATAATATTAATTATAGATTTATAAACAAATACTAAATAGTAGAAAAGTGGCTTTTAAATCCATTTTCAGAAAATAAATATTCTGCTTTAACTTTTGAGTAACACACTCATAGATGCTTTAGTATCAACGGTGGAAACAATGATTGCCGGTCAAAAATGATAAAGTGTAGTGATGCGCCGGTGGGGATTTTGGTGGTTTATCTTTGATTTTCATGTTAATTGGAATTATTGGCATTTTAAATAAAAATGTTCAAACATTTAACATGCATAGGAAAGTGGAATTGGATTAGGTAAGTTAATTGTTGTTGGCGGACATAATTCTTAGCAGCCCAACATGGACTAATTGGGCCCACAGATATTAATTGGTTTTCTTTATAGGTATATATGGATGGTTGCGATGACTAAAGTTCAAAGCTAATATAAAGTGTAAGAGAATCCTAATCACGCATTAGACCACATCTAATCTCGTCTTACGGATACGTGGGGGGATTTTGTAAGCATAAGTTATTGTATCGTGTAATTATTAAGATTTAACAATCAATAAACTACACTGCAACAATGTCAGATAATGTTTTCTTGTCTATTGTACTCCATAATACTTTATAAAAGAAATAAGATATTTAATTGGATTAAAAAGATATTTTAGAAAATTATAAATGAATATTTTGAAATTTTTTGTTTTCATTGTCTCTGTGACGGTATAGAAATTCTAATGAAATTTTGTCCCTTTTCTTTCTCTTTTCTTTCATTTTATACGAGTAAGAATTGAGATAATGTTGAAAAAAATAGACATAAGTTACCTTTTGTTTAAAATCACATTTTTATGAAAATAAATCTTTGAAATGATATTTTATCTGATGAAAAAAATATTCTTAATGAAGTGAGAAAAAAATAATTTATTTTAATAGTGTTAGGTATTTAGGTGTAAGTCTAAGTTTCATATTTGGGTAAGAATGAGAAATTTAAACAATATATAAATAATAAGATCTACAAATCTACTGTCTTAAAGTTTTGGGTTGAAGATAGTGTCATTTCCTTATAAGGGTTTAACTCATTTTCTCATTCTCGTTTGTCTCCCAAGTGTTTCTCCCCTCGGATTCTCTCAGAAAGTGGTATCAGAGCCGATGGTTTGTATAACCGGCTCAGGCGAGTACACTTTGATCTCTGTATTGAAAGTCTTCCTGGCAGCGGGTTTCAGGCAAGCGTGTCCCATTTAAGTGTGTAAACGACGGTACAAGTAAAGGGTCATTTGCTTCCGCTCGAGAGGGAGTGTACCAATGTGGAGGAGGGACTCTCACTTGAGGGGAAGATATTGTTAGGTATTCAAGTGTGAGTCTAAGTCCCACATTGGGTAGGAATGAGAAAGTTGAGCAACATATAAAAAAGAAGACCCACAAACCTAATGTCTTAAGATTTTGGGTTGAAGGTGGCGTCATTCTCTTATATGGGTTGGCTCTTGTCTCATTCTTGAGGTTTCTCCCTTCGGATTTTCCCAACAAGTGGTATCAGAGCCGATGGTTTGTCACCGGACGGGTGGGCTCAGTTTGACCCTGTATCGAAAGTTTTCTTGACGAAAGTTTTAGTCAAGCGTGTCCTGTATAAGTATGTGAACAACGGTATAAGTAAGGGGTCGTTTGCTTCCCCTCAAGGGGGAGTATAATCAATGTGGAAGAGGGACTCTCACTTGAGGGAAAGATTCTTAGGTATTCAAGTATGAGTCTAAGTCTCAAATTAGGTAAGAATGAAAAACTTGAGCAACATATAACAAAAAAGACCCACAAACCTAATGCCTTAAGGTTTTGGGTTGAAGGTACTGTCATTTCCTTGTATGGATTTTGGCTCAGTTCTCATTGTTTGAGATCTCTCTTAAGATTTTTGGTTGAAGGTAGTATCATTCTCTTGTATAGGTTTAAGTAATTTTTCATTTTTGTTTTCCTCTCCAAAATTTCCCTTTTCCAACAAATAACTTAAAAATAACTTGCAATAAATGTAGTATAATTTTAAATCCAACCATTAAACATATTTTTTATTAAAATCGTAACTAAAATAATTTGACATTTTCTTCCATTTCTATGTAATGACTTTAGATTAAATTATACACCTGCATTGCATATTTAAATTATTAAACCATCATCCTTAACCGAACAAAATAGATTGTGACAGGGACAAGTAACTTAATTTCATTATGTGCTTGCAAAAATAGATAATGTATTCTTTAATATTCTCTCTGTATTGTTGAAATCTTTTTATTTTCAACAATTTCACTTATCTCAGTATTGAGAGTGCACAGTGTACCTATGATCAGGTTAAATTCAATAGAATCCATTAGGGCAAAGCTTGCTATTAATTACTAATTAATAGTGTTTATTCTGATTGATTATGATTTACTCTTATTAATTCTAATTGACTCTACAAAATTGATTCTAAACATATCAAATCATTATTATGAGTAAATCTACTGCTCTTTAAATGACAAATTCCTATGAATATGACTTAGGTGTACAGGAAGTATCTATTATCTATCTCACTATTCTCTTACCCATATATTTTTAAACACCTTTTTGCACTCTTACTTACTTGAACTCGTTTGGTTCAACGTCCTCAACTCGGTTGTCGCCAATACTCTCATTCGGTTCAACGTCTTCAACTCGATTGCTGTCAATACCACCTCTGATCTCCTCTCAGATCAGATAAGAACAAACAGTATGCTTGTAATAGATATTTTGACGGATTAGTTAGTATAAGTCATATATAAGCAATTAGTATTATTAAAAATTATATCATACTTATAAAATGTCAACATATTTAGAGTTTTTTTATGTGTCTTTTACTTGGATGGACCCCATTCGGTTCAACTCTTCTGCAGGTGGACTCCCATTCAGTTCAACGTCTTCAACTTGGTTGCCGCCAATACTCCCATTCGGTTCAACGTCTTCAACTCGATTACCGACGATCTCCTCTCAGATAAGATAAGAACATACAGTATGCTTGTAATAGACATTTTGACGGATTAGTTAGTATAAGTCATGTATGAGCAATTAGTATTATTAAAAATTATATCATACTTATAAAATGTCAACATATTTAGAGTTTTTTATGTGTCTTTTACTTGGATGGACTCCATTCGGTTCAACTTTTTTGTAGGTGGACCCCCATTCCATTCAACGTCTTCAATTCAGTTGCCGCCAATACTCCCATTCGATTCCACGTCTTCAACTCGATTACTGTCAGTACCATCACCGACGATCTTCTCTCAAGTCAAATAAGAACAGACAGTATGCTTGTAATAGACATTTTGACGGATTAGTTATTTTAAGTCATATACGAGCAATTAGTATTATTAAAAGTTATATCTTACTTAAAAAATGTCAAACATATTTATATTTTTTTATGTATCTTTTACTTGGATGGACTTGGACTCATATATTCCATAAACGTGGATGCTCAATTATCGCTTAATTAATTAGACTCATATATTCCATATAAAATTAATTACTTATATAGTTTGAAATTATAAAGATATGTAGATTTAACCGCTTTAATGATTAATAAATCTTTCTTTAATATATGGTTCCAAAAATAATTCCTTCCTTTACAAAGTAATTTTTTATTCTCAGCCAATAAAAGCATGCACAGGACCTTCATATACACGTAAAACTGCTAAGTGCAGTGCGCATGAACAGTAGGCAGGGAAACAAAATGGGCTGCACTTAGATGCATATAAATAACTTCTCTGTAAAAAAAGAAAAAACCACACGCAGTGTTGGAAATGCGAACATGCTAAAAACATTCTTTAATTAAACCAGATTCGTGGTATGATCGTGTTAATATTTTTTAAACCTCTTCGGAGAAAATCTTTTATTAAAATAGTATAATTAAGGTGAATCATTATATTGTAATTTGATAGTTCTGTTACAACTTCAAAAACATATTAAATAATTAAAGAAAGAAAATATATATAAAAATGGTCTTTCCATTGTCAGATTTTTCACCATTCACAGTTTTTACTCATTCCAGTTGCATCTATTGTTTGAATGAACCAAAAACATTAATTTTGAAAAGCATTTTAGAATTTATAATCACCCTTTTCACCTTCCTTTGGGACTATGGTTTTCATGGAGTAAAACGCTAAAAGCTTTGAAGGTGAACGTATGGGACAAATAGAAGTCTCCAATGCACCAACCTTTCGCTACGCAAGGTGCGGTTCAGAAAAAGACCCTCAAAATAGGCAAATTAGTTTTGTAGTGAAGTGAAATGAAATCATGGTAGGAGGACATTTCACAGTCAAGAGTTTATAGATACTCCGTACAACTAGTGGCAGTTTTTTCTGCATACAATAATAATATTATACATTGCATAGCATAATGTAACAACTCGAGAAGCTACAAATAATTTGTGTATGTCACGTAGGCCAGAGCCATAGGCTTTTTGAGAACATTACAAAATGCTCAATGCAAAGGATTGGAATTCCTACTTTACGCGGAAACCAAAATTCAAAAAGCATTGCAAGACTAGACTTGTAAACTTCAAAAATCTCGGTCTTCGAGTTGCCACTGCCACCACCTTTTCCCCTCTGCACTGCAGTCTCGTGTGCTGAAAAGCTTTTCAAGACATTTTGTTGCATGCATGAACATACATGCATACATACATATCATCACATATGCCATATGCTTCCTTAAGAATCATATACCTAGCTAGCGCTATACCAGTTACCTACTCAACTGGGATGTAACAACAATGTTGGCCTCACTATTTCTTATGATCACTGCCGAATCATCTCTTCCGCCAATGCATGGCTCACATGTTTGCTTGTCAAAAGAGAGTGAAACTGTTGTGCCTGGCTCGAATTCTTTCACAACTGGGGTTTCCAAGAATATATTTTTGGAGCATGAGGTATTGTATATAGCATAGTAATGGAATATATAGTTTATTTTATAGTCACGTACCTTGAGAACCACTTAGTGTATTGGCATCTGAATGGTAATGCAGAATGTCTTCCCCGCGTATTGGCTTTACAATTCAAGGGAAACATGTAAGAATGAGTAATGCTTTTAACTACATTTGACACACTACAAAGTTGATGAGCTTACCTCAGAAGATCCTCCTTGGTGTTGAAGAGGTTTCGTTTCTGGTTGGATTCGGGATTCCAGCCCAAAAGAAGTTTCTGGGTTGTTAATAAATGAAGGATATGGTGCTGATGGCTGATTTGGCAGAATGTGTTTGTTAAGTAGATTGGATGTGTAGTGCAAGGGGTTCTCTTGGTGAAGAGGCAGAGTAGCTGTCATGTTTAAAGGGGTAGACCTGTTTCTTTCACTAAGTTCCATGCCCATCTGAGACAACTGCAGTGGCTGCAAGCCTTCTGGAAAGCACATAGGATGCAAAGTCAACCCATTTCTCATTGACAGCATCTGAAATATTGTGACCAAAATCTCATTAAGTTCAGGACTAGTCCACCTTCAAAAAGCCAATTCTATAGTATAAAACTCTTTTTGGAATTTTCAGAGTGTAACACATTTTAATAATCATCTAAATGGCATGTAGAAAAAAACATATACCAGGAGGACCAAACTATTTGTTGTTTTGATGGGGCATGTATTACTTAGGAAAAAATTATTTTAAAACTTACACTCTATGGCGTCCTTTTTTACAATGAAACTAACTAATGAAGACTCAGGTTAATTCTAAACCTGAGAATTAATTTGTAATATTAATTCAGAGAAAGGTTTCCTTTTACTCTAGCAACCAGAGGCTTACCATGTCAAAATTCAATACCATTCAATACAGTATTCAAAATCTGAAAGAAGGTTTATATAAGCCATTCTCAATCTCAACTTTTAAACAATGCGAGGTTCTTTTTAATGTCCAGTAACAATATATATATAAAGAATAACAAGAAACTACTGGCAAGTTCACTGGATTACAATTTATATTTGACCATAAGACAACAGTTTCCAGCTAGGATTTTCTCAAATTTTCCGATATTGTGCAGTTTCCCATATATACTGTTCGCATAAAAAGACTTTCAGTCAAGACGGAAAACGATAACTAGAACATCAAAATTCAGAGACTAACAATTATTTTCATTTAAATTGCAACTTAAGTTCGAAAGTACCGAAGAAAATGAATCTTTCAGCCCCTCAAATACGACAAAATTTGCAGCATATAAAAAGAGATACAGACCTGTACTTGGAGCTGAAGCTGTTTAAGGTATTCAATAGCTTCATCGAGCATTGAAGCCTTATCCGTCTGCCACACACATAAAGCAACTAATTACCAAGACCAACTAATAACAAAAAACTGCACCTTTCGTAAGAACCAAGGTTGAAGAAACTTGCGTGCGTACCTTGTTAGAATTCGGAATTAGATTTTGCAAGGCCTTCATTTTCTCGTTTATCCTACTCCTTCTTCGCTGCTCAACAAGTCCAAGGCCAGAACAAAAGCCCACAAGGAAAATTACATAAGCATGATTAAAATAAAACCAAACCAAGTACAACAAACAGCCACCGTCAGAAATTCACAAACCTTCTCAGACAAATTATGAACTTCTGCAGCTCTTGATCTCTTAGATGAACTCCTAGAAGGAGCAGGTTTTGTCGGAACTTCTTCGGCGAAAGCTTCGACACCCTCCTGCGTTCAGAAATTAAGAAGCAATTGTAAAGAAGCAGTGCAATTTCCACTTAAAAATTAACGAATTCATTCAAATTTTTTCCACCCCAACCAAAATATTTTTCAAAGATCCACTGCTAAAAACAGTCCAGGAAACAAATTTCTTTTCTTTTTTTGCCACTCACAGTTATCAATATCACTATGAACCAGAAATTAACCCATAATACCCAAAAAAAAAAAAGTTACGCATGTTGGTGGTGCAGTGTTTAACTGGGAACCGACAGTATTACGAAAAAAAAAAAAAAAAAAAAATTTTCTGGAAAAAAAAAAAAAAAAAAAAGAAAAAAAAAATATT
>Ga0209700_101808_pt1 | contig 44420 bp, 21 predicted proteins | sample SiratroredBW_FD_187528 | JGI IMG/M metagenome (GOLD analysis project Ga0209700, IMG submission 187528) | Root nodule microbial communities of legume samples collected from California, USA - Siratro red BW (SPAdes) (version 2) | ecosystem: Host-associated > Plants > Roots > Nodule | place: USA... | reverse complement strand
CCTTCCACAAGGGCTACGTCCAGTCCTTTGCAAACTAGCAAAGATTTCCACTAAAACAGATCACAAGATCAGTTTACAACCCTTGCTCCCAGCAAGTTACAAACTGCTCCCAGCAGTAAACCCACAACTCACTGAACCCCTCAGCTTGTGTGTAACCAGTGCAGAAACCCACTGCACCACAACACTTGCAGTCCGCAAGCAACACTGCTCCCATCAGCACTCACCCTCTACTGAACCCTTCAGCAGATGCGAGACCAGTGCAGAACCCACTGCACCAACTTAATTACAAACCCAGTAATTGAAAACAGCAAACAGATTGCAAATCAGCAAGATCAGAGAAGATAACAGAATGCTTCTACACAAAACAGATTACACAGAATGAAGATCAGGTGTAGAAGACTTAGCTTTGGTCCAGAACCAAAGCAGCAAGAACCTCACTTCAAGGATGCTTCAAAGATTCACGTTCTTGGAGGTTTCTTGATTTGAAAAGCTTTGCAAAAATGATGATCGCACAAAAGGGGCAATATCTCTCTTAGTAAAACTCAAGGAATGATTTTCTAAAGTATTTGTTTTGATAATTCTGAAAGTGATGATTCTCATTCCTTTAAATACCCAAAATCAGTTTTAAAAACTGCTTAGCTGTCAAAATTCAATTAATTGAACAAACCATTCAATCGATTGAATTTGACCGTTAGTTTGATCCAGTCAAAGTTTTTAGTTGTAACAGCCATAACTGTATTTCTGTTGTAACAGAAATAACTGTCACATTCAATCGATTGTTTTGGAAATTCAATCGATTGAAAACTTTTCTCCAGCAAAAACATTTTGGGTTATTTTTATTAAAAACAGTTTTAATAAAAATCATTGTGAATCTTTTTAGCACCTCAGAAGTGATGATCCATGCCACAAGTGATTAAGGACTAAGCCAATCACCAACACACAAACCCAACTACGGACCAAGACCTAAACACCCAACTATCTTCATGTTGGCACAAAGTCTTCACTTGAATAATTCTGGTCCAGGTTGGTTCTAACAGATTCTTCATGAGGCCATCTTCATCAGCTTCATATGCTAAGCCTTGGTGCTCACAATATTGACTTCATCAAATCACGTGCTTAGCCTTGGTGCTAACACATTCCAAAGTGAAAATACCATTTTACCCTTTTCATCTTCTTGTATTCTAGATTTCAAAACCTAGAATACAAAATCTTTTCTATTCTAGATTACACAATATAGAATACAAAATTTTTTTGTATTCTAGATTGCAGAAGTTGAAATACAACTTTTGTAATTTGGATTGCACAATCCAGAATACAAAACGTTTTCCAAATTTGGGAGTGAATTGTGCTTATATGCTTTGTGATGCGCGCTGCTGAATGCGTCCCAAATTAAACTAGTAGGTTAGATGTTGCAATATAGCTAACCTAGGTCATTCTTCCAAGGACTACTCAAATGTTCTCTTAAGCCACTAGAAATATAAAACAATAGCACAGGGGGTGACAAAGTATTTAAATTGAACATGGAACTTAAACAGAAACAGAAACTCAATTAAAACAAAATAAAGAAATTGAAGTAATGAAAGTCAACCCGACCTCCCTTCGATTCTCCCAAATCCCTCACTGGCCCTAGGTAATCCAAATTACACCCATGGGTTAACTAGAACGGAATCCCTGCATCTATTTAGCATCCCGAATACTCCACAATCGTGAAGCATTATATCGAACACCTAGTGCGCCAAACCAATGCAATCACATGGTGAGCAACATCATTGGTTCGATTCGATTCTGATTCGAGAATTCCACAACACATTCCAATCAAACTTTTTATTCATTCAATTACATAGTCAATCCAACTATTAAATCTAACAATTAGATTAAAACAACAAGTGAACAAGTAATTGCAAAAAGAAATACAAAGCGTGAACCTAAGGATTAACGCAAACAGGAGAACCTCTGGGGACCACATTGAACAAAGGAGTTAATCACTCATCATCATGGTTGGCATCCCAATTTTAAGCGGAAAGAACACGAATTGAGAGAAAAAGATGCAGAAGTGAAGAAGAATTAAGGAAAGAAAATTGTATTCAAAATTGTTGTGTATTAACTGCTGCCTACAAAACTGTCTCACTATTTTCAACATTACACTATTCGTCTTTTTGCACGACTTAAGGTGGCCTAGACTCACCTCTATGTTGCCCTAATTTGACCAAAAACGCACAATTTTGATCCCAACTCAATTGGGGTTAAATGACTAAATTGTCCTCAATTAATTCCGCTCAAAATGTTATGTAGATTTCGTATACCAACTTTAAGGCTGATTTTGTCCACTTTTCAGTTCGAATTTGTTCTTTGGTCGTCTAATAAAGTTTGTAGATCTTTCAGTTATCTGCAAAATGACATAAAAATCAAGTTAATCTGAGGTCTGCAGCAAAAGTTATGGACAAAATACGAAACATCCTCAAGTTTGGAAAATTTCCAAAAATTTCGTCAAATTGAATTAAGAGGGGGTGAATTGGATTTCAAAATCTTTTTCAAAACTATTTTATCTTTTCAGAAAATGCAAGTCAGTTTGATAAACTGGATCTTTATTGACTTTACTTATCAGTGCAGTAGAATGAATTAGTAAACAGAACTCAATCAAGTCACAACACAATGCAGTAAACCAAACAGATTTATCGGAATTCAAATGTAACTGCGGAAGTGATCTAGTCTACTACACAGAAACAGACGGAAGTTAACTGCACAGAATGAACTGGTCAAATTTAATTCAATTAACAGTCTGAATTATTAAGAGCCAATTAAAAATAAAATACCTTTTATGAAAGAAACAATTATTAAAAGATGATTAAGTCTTAAAACAATAGAGTCCAGTATTTATTCTGAAAACAGTTTATACAGTGAACAATTCAATTAAATCAGTGATAAGAAAGAGAAAGAAGATTCAAGAACACAAGGATTTTTATCCTAGTTCACCTAACAAATGGGCTACGTCCAGTCCCTTACACACAATAAGGATTTCACTAAAAATGATCAACCTGATCAAGTTTACAACACTTACCTACAACAAGAATACACTGCACATCGCAGCAACCACTACTGAACCTACAGTAGACTAAGAAAGCCCACAGAGTCCACTGTGTGTTTCAAGAACTCCCTTGCTGAAACCCACAGCAAGTCATAGTTATACAAAATCCACTGTATAACCCAGAAACGCCTCACTGCTCCCCGCAGTAGACCACTGCTGAACCTACAGCAAAACAAGAAACCACACAAAAACCCACTATGTGTTTCAAGATCACCCTTGCTGAAACCTACAGCAAGTCACAGTTATACAGAACCCACTGTATAACTAAGAAACGCCTCACACTTCTCCCCATAGTAGGCGAACCACCAGTACAGTCTCACTGTACCACGAATTACACTCTAGTAATTCAAGAACTCAGTAGCAGTTTGAATACAGTTGAAAGATATACACAGAAATCAACTAACAACAACAACTCTATACAAAAGATCAGAAATGTAAGAAGAAACAGGTATATAATGCTTAGACTGAGGTCAGATGAATGATGTAGAAATGTGCAGTCAGTTTCCAAATTTTCAGCAAAATGCAGAGATTCAGTTCTTGATTAATTATTTGAAAACTTCAAATGATCTTGATCTCAAAAAGGTGGTGGCGTTTTCTCTCAAATCAAATCAATGTAGTATGTTTGAAAATTCTCTGTATTATTTCTTTTGAAAATACACCAGCTATATATAAACAGTTGTAGTGACAACTGTCAAACTTTAGTCGATTGATTTGACACTCAATCGACTAAATTTTAAAAGACAGTTAAAACTGTTTATCAAAATCTGAAATATGTTTTTAATGATTTTTTAAAACCTTCCTAAGCCAATTTTCACAGTGGAGCTTATCAATGATCAACACATTCATCATCACATATTTTAACCTCAATCTAGACCCACCAACACCACCTAAAGCCTAGACCCAAAAAGTCCAATCTTCATGCAAACTCTATGCATCTTCACTTGAAAGCACTTGGTCTTGACTTGGTCAACTTGACTGGTTTCTTCAAATTAACTCAGCAGCTTTAGTTTTAGTTGGTTTGGCTTCATCAAATCAATACAGCAACTCCTAGTGCTAACAAAGACCAATTAAACCAAATACAGAAAAAATGGTCCAAAACCTAATAATTACTAATTGATTTATCATTATTCTTATCACTATGCAATAGGAAAGTGGTTAAAATAAATAAATATCACTTTATATAAATGCAATGATGTACAAGAGGAGCAGATTGAAGAGTAGGCGATCCCTTTCGATTTACTGAATGTGATTTGGGACATCATCGGAGTATAGTACAAGATCAGCCTTTCTTCTTGTTGCCATGGGGTCGATCTATAAACAGGGTAAACCCATTGGAAACAAAAAATTGGAGGGTATCACATTGATTGATAGTAGACAAAGGACAATCCAGAAAGCAAAGTTGTTGTAGCGATGGCATTGGAGGTGTGCTGCTGTTTAGAAGAGAAAGAGGGGTGCTCGATGGAGAAGATGAATAGGGGTAAAACTATCATTTTGTTCTTTTATAGAGGTGTAATAAGAAACTGTGGAGGTGTAAGAAGAATTTGCCCTCAAATATTGGTGCATGTGTGCCCCTTTGATTATTTTATCATTACTGAAAATCTGTGGTGATTTTTGCCAGACTGCTTCTTCCTGCACCTCCGTAGAGAACATGAAAAGACTTAAATATGTTAGCACTGAGGCTTGCTAAGTGATTTGATGAAGTCAATACGGATCAAAACTTGCTAAGTGGATTGCTTGAAGCCATCATGGACCTCGATGGGAGTTTTGGTCTAGAACTTAGGTTGGGTGTGTGTGAGTGGGTTTTGGTTCAAAATCATTAGCTGCATGATATATCACTTAAGGAAAGCTCCATAAATTCAATCTGTTTTACAAATAAATAATTGAATTTAAGATGAGGTTTAATAGAGTTTGAAAAACTTATTTTGAGAGTAAAATTAGTTAATTATTTTCATAAATCAATTTGTTGGATTTTTTCTATGTTATGGAAAAATCAATTGATTGAATGTTTGAATCAATCGATTAAGTTTTAATTGTTTTTAAACCAGTTTGGCTATATAAAGGCATCGTGCCTTTTCTATTGTATCTAAGACATTTGACTAATCATTTTGAGAAATTCTAAGAGAGAAAAATGTGCCCTTACTGTGAGAACTTGTTCTACACAATTTACATAAAGAAAACCATCATCTTGAAGTCTTACTTTGAGTTATTTTCATGCAACCTTGGTTCTGCACCAAAGTTTAATCTTCTACACTGATTTACGTCTGTTTGTAATATATTCTTTGTGTATAAGCACTGTTGTTTACGTTGCTATTGTATTGCGAGTGGTTTGGTTGCAAATTACATAAAGTTTGTGATTTGTAATTGTGAGTTTGATTCCCATATTGCATAGGGTTCTTAATTTGGGTTTGTGCAGTAGGGTTCTATACTATTTACAGCTGCTGTGGGGTGTAGTGATTTGTGTGCTACAGGGTGCAGTGTTGTCTTGCGTGGAACAAGTGTAATTGACATTGTATTGGATTGATCTTGTTGATCTTTAGTGGAATTTTTTGCTTGTTGGCAAAGGACTGAACGTAGCCCTTGAGGAAGGGTGAACCAGTATAAATCTTGGTGTTCTTGATCTCTCTTTCCCTCATTTTGATCGCTTTTCAATTCTGTTGTAATTTGGGCTTACTGTTCATAATTGTTGTTGTTGTTTTGCGACTTTATCAACTGGTTGATTCGCTCACTTAATTGATTGTTGTCTATTCTTAGTTCTTGTGTGCTATTTTCATCTGATCAGTTAATTGGCATTCTAAAAACTCGCTTTCATTAAGGAATTTCAATTTACTATTTTTGTAGGTTGAATCAATTATTTTCTCTACTGCTGTTATTTTTGTGTTCTCTGGAATTAATTGATTTATTTGTTCAATTGACTGGTTTATGTTCTTGTCTTCAATATAAGTGATTCTTAATTAACTATTTCTGTTGTTTATCTAATTGTTTGTGAGCAGTGCTGTATTGAGCTCTTTATTCAATTGACTGCATCCATGATTGAATAAATTCTTATCTGCTGTTTACTGCTCTTAGTGAGATATTCAAATTAATTGTTTTTGGGATTCACTTAATTGTTTCTGCATTGATCTGGATTGTGCAGTGATTTCAATTTATTGCTTTTGTATTTCAATCTGATGATCTCTGTTGTTTATATAATTATGTGATTATTCAGTTGATTGATTTTGACCTGGAATTTATTGACTTTTTGTTGTGCACTTCAAAACCGCACTTTTGATTGTTTTAATTAAGAACTTTCTTTCTATACTTCAATACTTTCCATTTTATTGCAAAAATTTTTGAAAGTTCAATTCAACCCCTCTTGAACTCGGCCTAAACTTGTTTTCCATTGGTATCAGAGCTAGGACTTGAATCCTAGTCAAGTTTTTTGATCCATGGCTGATAATAAACTACCTTATGCTGAGGGTGCTTCTATACACAGGCCACCCATGTTTTCTAGGGTTTACTATCAGTTTTGGAAAGTTAGAATGAAAATCTTCATTGAATCCATTGATCGTGGAATTTGGAATGCTATAGTAAATAGACCTAATATTCCTATGACTTTATTGAATGGTGTGCTTGTTGAAAAATCCTTTGATAAATTGACTGATGCTGAGAATAAGAAAGTGCAATATGATTGTGTTGCGAAAATATAATAACCTCTGCATTAAATCTTGATAAATTCTTTAGGGTATCACAGCGCAGCTCGGCTAAAGAACTGTGGGACATATTTGAAGTCACACATGAGGGAATCACAGATGTGAAGAGAGCTAGAAAGGATGCACTGATCCAAGAGTATGAATTGTTTAGGATGTAGCCAGGGGAGACCATTGCAGATGTACAGAAACAGTTCACTCACATTGTCAACCACTTAATTGGATTGGGAATGCAATTTGACAAGGAGGAGCTAAACATCAAGATCCTAAAGTGCTTAGACAGAAACTGGCAGCCTAAAGTGACTGCTATATCAGAGACTAGAGACTTGACTATACTCACTACTACAACACTCTTGGGCAAGCTGAGAGAGCACGAGTTGGAGATGACTAGGCTAAAAGAAATGGAGACAACGGAGAAAAATAACAGAAGCCTAGCACTTAAGACAAAGGTTGTAGATGTAGAATCCAGTGAGGAAAGCTCTAATGAGTGCAGTGATACTGAGAATCTCAATCTGTTGACAAGAAAATTCCAAAAGTTCATCAAGATGAAAGGCAAAGTGAAGAACCGGCAAAGCAAGAGGTATAACAAGAAATCTGATAATGGTTCTACTAAATTTGCCTATTTTGGCTATGGTAAACAGGGACACATGAAAGTGGATTGTCCAAGCCTAGTGAACAAAAAAAGAGCACAAAAAAAAAAAGAGCAGCAGACCTAGAAAGAGTAGAAGAGCATATATAGCATGGGAAGACAATGATACCTCTTCCAGCAGCTCTTCACCTGAGGATGTTGAAGAAAATATGTGTCTAATGGTTGGACAGAATTCTGAGGTGAGTAGTATGAACTCTAGCACCCCATTTAATAGTGAGAATTACAATTCACTTCTTCAGGCTTTCTTAGAAACCCATGAAGAAGCAAACAAATTGGTTTTATCTAACATCTGATTGAAAGGGTTAAACAATTGGTTGGAAGGTAGAGTTAAAGAACTGGAAGATGAACTTTTAAAGGTGAAAACCGATATTCATAATCATGAAATGACTTATAAAGCTTCCATTCTAGCAAGCCAACTAACTATGAAAATTGTTTTGTTCTGCAAAAGAAAGTTAACTATTTGATTACTACTACATCTAAACTTTCCATGGGAACCGCAAATCTTAATGCAATTTTGGGATCTTAGAACTGTGTTTTTGAAAAAGATGGAATTGGATATCAATGTGGTTTTCAAGGAAACCAAAAGAAATTTAGCAGTTTCTTTAAAGCTAATGAACAATAGTCTTCACCTTTCATGACTTGCTTTTATTGTTTAAGAAAAGGCCATCCTGTTAGGAATTGTAAGGTTAGAAAGTTTGATGTACCTAAGGGGCTGGTTAGGTGGGTGCCTAAAAGCATCACTAACACTTGTGGACCAAAGTTTAATAGGTTACCAATTCCTCAAACTTAATCTGTTTTGCAGGTTTGTTTGGCATCCAAGAAGCAGCTGTGGTATTTAGACAGTGGATGCTCCACACACATGACTGGTGATGCTTCACAACTGAAAAATGTAAAATGAAAACCAGATGGCTTTGTCACCTATGGAGACAACAACCGAGGGAGAATACTTGGTGTTGGTGACATTGGATGAAATGATTATGTGATAATAAATGATGTGCTTTTAGTAGATGGTTTAAAGCACAACCTACTCAATATAAGTGAACTGTGTGACAGAGGCTACAAGGTTACATTTAAGCTAGATTTGTGCCTAATTGCAGATTAAAAAACCAGTGAGACTGTACTTGTGGGTAGACGGGCAAACAATGTATATAGGCTCAATGTCTCTTGCATAACATCTACCATGAACTGTTTGCTATCTAGGAATGATGAGACATGGTTGTGGCATAGGCGCTTAGCTCATATTCATATGCATCATCTCAATAGGCTTGCATCTAAAGAGCTAGTAATTGGCTTACCTAAGCTCAAGTTTGAAAGGGACAAATTGTGTGAAGCATGTCAAAAGGCAAACAAACCAAAAGCTCTTTTAAACAGATAAATGTGGTTTCAACATCTAGACCTCTTGAGTTACTTCATATTGATTTGTTTGGTCCCTCTAGAACTATGAGCCTAGGAGGTAATTACTATGGTCTTGTAGTAGTTGATGATTTTTCTCATTTTACTTCGACTCTTTTCATTGCCACCAAGGATGAAGCTTATCATGCTTTTAAGAGACTTGCCAAAGTTATCCAGAATGAGAGGAATTGTAGTATTTCTGCCATTAAATCAGATCATGAGGGTGAGTTCCAGAATGAGATATTTGACAAATTCTGTGGTAAATTTGAAATCAAGCACAATTTTTTTAGCACCAAGGATTCCACAGCAGAATGAAGTGGCAGAGAGGAAGAACATGTCATTGAAGGAACTAGCAAGGACTCTCTTGAATGAAACAGATCTACCAAAGTACTTTTGGGCTGATGCAGTGAGTACAACTTGTTATGTTCTCAATAGAGTGCTCAATAGACCAACCTTAAAGAAAACCCCCTATGAGTTGTTTAAAGGTAGAAAGCCCAATATCTCTCATTTGAAGGTTTTTGGATGCAAATGTTTTATATTGAACAATGGTAAGGATTTGGTTGTGCATATACTAAATTACTTGTTTTGGCTGTGGTAAATAGGGACACATTAAAGTGGATTATCAAAGCCTTGTGAACAAAGAGAGAGCACAGGAGAAGAAGAGTAGTAAACTTGGGAAGAGCAGAAAGGCATACATTGACTAAGAAGACAATGATACATCTTCTAGCAGCTCTTCAAGCAAACTTGTGTCTCTTGGATGGATAGAAATTTGAGGTGAGTAGTATAAATTCTAGCACCTCATTTAATAATGAGAATTACAGTTCACTTCTTCAGGCCTTTTTAGCAACTCATGAAGAAGCTAACAGATTGGCCCTATCTAACAATCGATTGAAAGGGTTAAAAAATTGGTTGGAAGGCAGAGTCAAAGAACTAGAAGATGAGCTCTTCAAGATGAAAACCTATTTTGATAATCTTGAAATGATTTACAAATCTGCAGCTTCCAGGGACTTTGATTCTAGCAAGCTTGCCAACTGTGCAGATTGTATTGTTCTCGAAAAGAAAGTTAACTATTTGATTAAATATGCATCTAGACTTTCAATGGGAACTGCAAATCTCAATGCAATTTTGGGATCGCAAAATTGTGTGTTTGGAAAGGCTTGCATTGGATATCAATGTGGTTTCCAAGGAAAGCTAAATAAGTTTAGAAGTTTCTTTAAATAAAATGAACAACAATCTTCACCTTTCATGACTTTTATTGTTTAAGAAAAGGCCATTCAGTTAGGAATTGCAAAGTTAGAAAGTTTGATGTACCTAAAGGGTTGGTTAGTTGGGTGCCTAAAAGCATTTTTAACACTTGTGGACCCAAGTTTAATAGGGTACCAACGTTTGAAACCTAATCTATTTTGCAGGTCACTTTAGCATCCAAGAAGCAGCTGTGGTATTTAGACAGTGGATTCTCCAAACATACGACAGGTGACACTTCACAATTGGTGAATGTGAAATGGAACCAGACGACTTTGTCACCTATGGAGAGAACAACCGAGGGAAAATACTTGGTGTTGGTGACATTGGAGGAGATGATGATGTGATTATAAAGGATGTACTTCTAGTGGAAGGATTAAAGCATAGCCTACTTAGTATAAGTCAACTATGTGACAAAGGCTACAAGGTTACATTTGAGTCAGACTTGTGCCTGGTTGCAGATTCAAAAACCAGTGAGATTGTACTTGTAGGTAAACAGGTAAACAATGTGTATATGCACAATGTCTATTGCATAACATCTAGCATGAACTGTTTGTTAACTAGAAATGATGAGACATGGTTATGGCATAGACGTTTAGCTCATATACACATGCATCATCTAAATAGGCTTGCAACTAAAGAGCTGGTATTGGCTTGCCTCATCTCAAGTTTGAAAGGGACATATTGTGTGAAGCATGTCAAAAGGGTAAACAAACCAAAATCTCTTTTAAATAGATAAATGTGGTTTCCATATCCAAACCTCTTGAGTTGCTTCACATAGATTTGTTTGGTCCCTCTAGAACTATGAGCTTAGGAGGCAATTACTATGGTCTTGTAGTAGTTGATGAATATTCTTTTTTCACTTGGACTCTTTTCATTGCTACCAAAGATTAAGCTCATCATGCTTTTAAGAGACTTGCCAAAGTTATCCAGAATGAGAAAAATTATAGCATTTCTGCCATTAGACCAAATCATGGGAGTGAATTCCAAAATGAAAGATTTGACTAATTTTGTGGAAAGTTCGGAATTAAGCACAACTTTTCAACACCAAGGAAGTTACGATGGTCTTGTAGTAGTTGATGACTATTCCTGTTTTACATGGACTCTTTTCATTGCTACCAAAGATGAAGTTTATCATGCTTTTAAGAGACTTGTCAAAGTTATCTAGATTGAGAAAAATTGTAGCATTTCTGTCATTAAATCAGATCATGGGAGTAAATTCCAAAATGAAAGATTTGACAAATTTTGTGGAAAGTTTGAAATTAAACACAACTTTTCAGCACTAAGGACTCCACAGAAGAATAGAGTGATGGAGATGAAGAAAAGGTCGTTAGAGGAACTAGCAAGGGCTCTTTTGAATGAAACAGATTTGTCAAAGTACTTATGGGCTAATGCAGTGAGTACAACTTGTTATCTTCTCAATAGAGTGCTCATTAAACCTATTTTGAAGAAAAACCCCTATGAGTTGTTTAAAGCTAGAAAGTAGAAAACCCAATATTTCTCATTTGAAAGTTTTTGGATGCAAATGTTTTATTTTGAATAATGGCAAAGATAACTTGGGGAAGTTTAACTCAAAAGTTGATGAGGTATCTTCCTTAGTTATTCCTTATATGGTCATGCATATAGAGCATATAATAAGAGAACCATGCTAGTTGAGGAATCTAAGCACGTTGTATTTGATGAGACTAAACAGAATGTGCAGGAAAGTGTTAAGACAGGTGTAGATGATGAAGATCCAACTAGACAGAGGATTGATGCAGAATTGCAAAATGAACCAAAGAAATTTGCTCAGTTGCACGAAAATTGACAGATTGAATATGGAATTCAATCAATTGAATCTGGAGCTGGTGCAATGAAAGACAGTTATGGACTACCTAAGGAGTGAAGAGTACCTAGGAACCTATCATTGGACAATGTAATTGGTCAAGTGCAGATAGAAGTTTCAACCAAAAGATCCTTGAACCTCTATTGTGAGCACATGGCCTTTGTATCTCAAGTGGAACCCAAAATCGTGGCTAAAGCATTGAAGGATAGCAACTGCATAAATGCAATGCATGAGGAGCTGAATCTTGTTCCTAGATCAAAGAATATGAATGTGATTGGAACCAAGTGAATTTTCAAGAACAAGCTAAATGAACAAGGTGTCATATTGAGGAATAAAACTTGGCTAGTTGCAAAAGGATACAACCAAGAAGAGAGAACTGACTTTGGAGAGACTTATGCTCCCGTGGCTAGTGACGTTGCTGCTAGCATATGCTTGCATGAATGGATTCAAATTATACCAGATGGATGTTAAGAGTGCTTTTCTAAATGGATATATCAATGAAAAAAGTCTATGTGAGTCATTCACCTAGATTTTAGGATCACAAATATCCAAACCATGTGTTTGAATTCAAGAAAGCTTTGTATGGGTTAAAACAATCACCTCGACAGTGGTATGAGAGGTTGAGTAACTTCTTGCTTTGTCGAGGCTATGAGAGAGGAAAAACAGATAAGACGTTATTCATTAAGAAAGTATGCAATGATATTATTCTTGTTCAAGTTTATGTTGATGATATCATATTTGGATCCACTAATGAGAAATTGTGTGAGCAGTTTGTAACAATCATGCAGGGAGAGTTTGAGATGTCTATGATGGGAGAACTCAACTACTTCCTAGGATTGCAAAACAAGCAATTCAAGCATGGAACCTTCCTTAGTCAAGCCAAGTACTACAAAGAATTGCTAAAGAAGTTTGAAATCAAGAACTGCAAGGAGGCTGCAACATCTATAGCTACTGGATGCTATCTTGATGTAGATGAAAAAGGAGTCAATGTTGAGCAGACCAAATACAAAGGATTAATTGGCTCACTCCTTTATCTGACTGCAAGCAGACTAGACATCATGTTTAGTGTGTACCTATGTGCAAGATATTAAGCAAACCCCAAAGAATCACACTACATGGCTACCAAGCGAATCCTAAAGTATCTCAAAGGGACATCAGAAGTTGGACTATGGTATCCAAGTGAGGTATCCTTAAGCTTAGTTGGCTATTATGACTCTGATTTTTGCAAGTTGCAAATTGGATAGGAAGAGCACTAGTGGAACTTGCCATTTGCTTGGATCAAGTTTAATATCATGGCACAATAAAAAGCAAGCTTGCATAGCATTATCACTGCAGAAGTAGAATATATAGTTGCTGGAAGCCGCTGTGCACAAAGCCTCTGAATCAAGCAACAACTAAGTGACTTTGGTCTAAATCTCTCTAGAATACCTCTTATTTGTGATAATACCAGTGCAATCAACTTAACAAAGAATCCAGTGTAACATTCCAGAATCAAACATATTGAAATTCACCACCATTTTATCAGAGATCATATTAACAATGGTGACTGTGAATTCAATTTGTTGCTTCTAAAAAACAATTAGTTGATTTATTCACTAAGCCACTTAATAAGGAGGGATTCAATTTTCTACAAACTAAACTTGGGATAATTAACATTAGTAGTATTATTTGAGACTGTCTATGCATTTTTTATACATTTTTGGTTTTTTAATTATGATGCACATATTGAATTTGTGCGAGCTGGGAACTGGAAAGAGGAAGTCTATGCAGTTGTAAACTCAATCAAAGAATGGTAATTGTGTAAGTTGAGCCATCCAAGACATGGAATAAGTGTGAGCATGAGTGAGAGTGTACCAAGTGCCACTTGTCTTCAATTGATTGAAAGTCAAAGAGTCAAAAAGCTACTGAAAAAGATCCCTAAAGCTAAATCTTGTCTGACTCAATTAATTGTTTATCTACAGAATCCCAACAACTCAAATTTCAGCTTATTGTTTTTTCAATCAATGCATTATTCTTGCTTTATGCTACTTTTTTTTTCTCCACATTAAATACTGCATTGCAAAGAATTCTGCTATATATCACTGCACTGCATACTTGTATTCTAATCTGTTGTGTGGCCTAGTACCCTCTACTTTTCAAAAACACCTACTCTTCAACCAACCATGTCTTCCTCCTTAACATCAAAGAAGAAAACGAAGAGGTCTGTTGGAAAAAGAGTGCTGGAAGAGGAAAACAGTGAGGTTGGATATCTTGAAAGATGGTTTTTAGGCAACCAGGAATGAATTGAGGTTTACCATCATTAACTGAACAAAAAGGCCATAAACAACCCTAAATGTTTGAGAATGGAGTGGTTGGAGCAAGAGAAGCTGGATAATGTAAAGAGGATGTTGAAACACCAAAAGCTTGAAAAGTTCCTAAATTGGACTGGGAACCTCTATCCATATTTGGTGAGAGTCTTCTTCACCAATCTCTCATTTGATGATGCAACAATGTACTCCCATGTTAAGGGAGTTGATATGGCTATAACAGATGAAGTGTGGCTGGTTTGAGAAACACTAAGAGGACAATTGGCAAAGGAAACACCTCTGAACTTGATGACTTCAAAAAGGTGCAGTTCTTCGGGTCCTACTAGAGAAATCCACATGCTGCAATGAGAGGCTATCATGTTGGAGACCTTTCCTTGACTCCAAGGATTTTAGCTTTCATAGTTATATGGCTGCTAACTCCAAGGGGATACAACCATGTAGTTTTGACAAAAGAGGACTTGATACTCATGTACTGCATGATGAACAGGTTCAAAATCAATTGGATAAATGTCATCAAAGAACACATGACCAAGACTAGGAAGCGTACAGAGTATCGCATACCATATGTGGTGCTTGTATCCAAGTTCATAGAGTATTATGAAGTTGATGTGGATAATGAAGTGGTGGAGGTTGTAAAGGCTCAACATGAAATCACTGCAACAACTCTTCATAAGATAGGATTGAAGAAGGTGGATGATGAATACTGGATTTGCAGAGCTGATGAGGAAGAGGTTGGACAGCAGCCAAATCAAGAAGGAGAATAAGCATATGATAGAGCTGGAACCAGTTCTGCTGCTACTGTTGGAGGTGGAGCTGCCCCTGGACAATTTGCACTCATACCATATGAGCCTCCAATGGAAAGAGGAGAACCATTTTCCATATTTGAACAAATAGTTTTGGGACAGCTGAACACTATTGGTCATGAGTAGAGAATCCACCATGAGTTCTATGTAGCATGAGGGTAAATTGAAGTTATCCAAGAGCAGCTTGGGTAAATGTACTATGGTATAGCAAAATAGGCTTAATCATGCATATCATATAAGCTGCTCATAGGGCTCTTCAATCCCATTTGATGAATCAAATGGGGGAGAAGTAGTATGTGTGTTGTTGTGTTGCTTTTGTTATGCTGTTTTCTGTCCTGCTTTCTAAAACTTAGGTTCTGGTTCTAGGGGAGACTAGTGTTAATTGGAATAAGAAAGGGGTCATATGGCCAGCTCATCCCAGGGATTACTACAACCTTTGCCTATTCCGGGGGTGGTACGGGAGGAAATCAGAATGGATTTTATCATTAGACTACCTAAATCTAATGGATATGACTTTATTCTCGTGGTTGTGGACCGTCTCAGTAAATATGGCTACTTTATTCCCCTTAGACACCCCTATTAAGCAAAATCAGTGGTGGATGTGTTCGTGAAAGAAGTGGTGCATTTACATTGGATTCCAGCATCAATTGTGAGTGATAGGGATTCCATTTTCATGAGCGTGTTCTGGAAAGAATTGTTCAAATTGCAGGGAACTCAATTGAACATGCATCCGAAATCGGACGACCAAACAGAAGTATTAAATAGGACAGTGGAGACGTATTTGAGGTGTTTTTGTTGGGAACAACCTAAGAATTGGATGCACTACGTGTCATGGACAAAGTACTGGTACAATACTAGTTATCATGGGGCTGTAAAATGCACCCCATTTGAGGTGGTGTATGGGAGACCTCCTCCACCCATAACTCGATATGTACCAGGAGAATCGACAGTAGAAGGGTGGCTCAGGACCTGATCAATCGAGACGAAGCATTGAGGCAACTTAAAATTCCACCTATTGAGGGCACAAGATCAAATGCCGAAATTTACCAATAGGCACAGGAGACTGGCGTCAATTAAAATAGGGGATGAAGTATACTTAAAGATTAGACCTCATAAACAGCAATCCATGCCAACAAGATTACACCCAAAGCTGTCGGCGAGGTATTGTGGCCCAGTGGCCTATAAACTGCAATTACTGGAGGAAGCTCACATACATCCGATATTTCACGTATCCCAACTTAAAAAGGTGATTGGAAATGAACGAATAGAGACGACAATTCCTCCTGAATTTCAAGGGCTAGAAGAAGGGAGGATTCCGAAGGAGGTGTTAAAGACTAGAGTAATTGACAGACAAGGGGAAACAGTAAAGCAGGTATTAATCCAGTAGGAAAAAGGAGGTACCGAGACTGCAACCTGGGAGGACCTGACGACGATGCAAGAACAGTTCCCAGAAACTCACCTTGAGGACAAGGTGGCTCTTTTGGAAGGGAGAATTGTTAGGCAGCCAGGTCATCAAGGACAGGATAATAAGTATAAGGGGTTAAAGACTTATTATAGGAAGAAATTAAAAATGTAACAGCCGGAGAGGAAGTTAGAGTTAGTTAGAATGCTACTTTGTAAAGGTGGATCTATATAAAGAGATCAACCTGGGAAAAAGGGATAGAGAGAAGTTAGTCGAGAGCAACAGGGTTTGGCCTGTGTGACAGGGAAATTAGTTTCCTGTGTGTACTATAATCACAATGACAATACAATAAAAAGGTAATTCAGTATATTTCTTGGAGTTTCTTATCTGTTGTTGGTGCTAGTGGGTCTAGTAGCGTAACATTCACACACAAGTGAGTAGATATGGAATATAAGTTCTTACTCTAAGAAATAACTTCACAACACTGAACAATTTAGAAAGAAAATCTCTCTATTTCTAGATTGTCTAAAGAATGGAATATGTTTAGCAAATTGTTGTCAAGCTTCATCAACATTGAATGACTTCTATTTGTAAGCTTCACAAAAACATTTGTTGTGACATAATGCTTCGCTTTTTGCATCAATGCTTTATCATATATGTTTGACTTTAAGTTGATGCTTTCACTATCGACTTTAAGAACACACTTCATCTAAACAATTATCTCTACTATACTGACTGTACTAAAATAAGTTGTATGTGTATCAAGATCTACTTTGAAAACATTTGAAAATAGTAAGACTTCACTTTTGAAAGCATCCGAAAATATAAGCTTTGGAGTGGGTCTGTTGATTGTATGGTCATCTAGTCATAACATAGGTATCTAGAGCTTCCTTTGTGTCTGTCACTTCTTCGCTACTCATCTATTTGTTCTACTGGTCAAGCGCTTTAAACATATGTATCAGTTCTTGCTTTGATCTTCAATGTGTATGATATCTTATCAAATTGTGTAATGGTGTAAGCTTAAAAAACTTTAATTGATTAACACTTAACAAGCTCGTTAAATTAACTAAAATTTGGTATTATTTATTATTATCTAATCATCTAAATATAGATTTGTGCCTATTCTTGAATAAATTGTCTTTGCCTTAATGAGTTCCAATAATTAAGACAAATTTATATTCTGTGTTGGAATAGGGATTTATGTTAGTATCACTACACTACATGAAAAATATTTGCTATGCAACAGTAGCAGAATCTGGATGAAAAATCGTGTGGATTAGAAATAAAGAGAAAGGATCCTCAAATGGGATAACAACAGAGGGAAGAACATAAAGTGAGAAATGTCATTGATTGATTTGCTGGCAATGATTCATATTTATGGATTTAATAGCGAGAAAACAATGAGTGTATTCGCTATTGATTTAAATTAAAGTATCTCGAAAATGTAATCCATTTTAGATAATCAGATACATAATCACCATATATATCTTCTCACTCCAGAGAAATACAATATAATATCTATGGTTGCTGTACCTGTGCACATTAAAGAAGATCAATGAGGTTGCAATGGGCTAAACTTTTTTTTGTCTTTCGCCGCCTATTTTCTGAGACACCGTGAATTTAATACTGTTTTGATGGTGCAAATAACCATTTGATACAGGCCAAAATGGATTCATGCAGTTCTTTATTTTCTCCTTGTGAGTAAGGAAGCGAGAAGATCTACTTGGATTTGCTTCCCATTCATTATGATAGTTAAGTCTTTTCAATGCTGAATGAATTCATGCAGTTCTTTCTTTTCTCCTTGTGCATGATTAATCCAAAATGACCACTGATGTGTCTCCTCTACCTACTTATATGCTTTGTCATTTTCATGCTGCAAGGTACCTGTTTGGTGGCAGTAGATCTGTAATATGGGACTCTAGTTATTATGATAATGCCTTGGCCTTCTCTGCCACTGTCCTCTTGCCCCACTATCTCTTCTCCCCAGATGCTGTTTCCCCTTTTGTTTCATCTTGCCTTCAGGACCTAGACACAAGTTTCATACCCTGAAACTATGTCATTCACAAGTAGGTTAACTTTTTCTTCCTCATCAACATAATGACTGATGTCTTAAAGAGCGGTTCAATACTTCAAATTCTTCATTTTTTTAACCACTCGAATCTAGCTATTCTGTTAATTTTTCAAATAAATGAAAAGCCTAGTGTTGTCTTATAGAAAGTAACTATTGGTTAGTTGTAATAATGAGTCACTTTTACACGATCATATATTTATTATCAGTGTAATTTTTTTATCTCATCAATAACTATCTTCAAGACACTTTGCTGACTTTTGCATTAGTACTGACTACTTCTAATCTTGCAAAAATTTGTTACCTTCTTGAAGATTTATTGAATTCTTTATTTTTACTTTTAATATGAGATATATTTTAAATAAAATGTAAATAATTTATTTGATCAACCAGTAAAATCTAGTCTGGTTAATACCACTTTGCGGCAAAGTGTGTGAAGATAATCACAATGTCAACATTTGCCTCTTAAAACTAGCATAAAGAAAACAATTGTCTCTTAATTTTAATCGGTTCAGGCACTTAATGTACCAACTAGGAATGGAGTTTTATCTTTTCTTTACCATGAACATAATTTCTTATTGTATTAAAGTTTTATCTCAAACTAATACGATTCAGTTTAGAAACAAATAAAATCTGGCCAATGAAGATTTTTCTAGATAATCAGACTCGGATAACGTCCAAACAATTCATAGATTGAGTACATTAACCCCGTGTGCCCAACTCCATTGTAGATGAAATTTTATCTCTTGTTCCACGTATAAGTTTGAAGTGCGGCGTTTAAATTTTAACGTTATTGGTAACATATTTATTCCGTTTAATGAAAGAGTGGCACTATCAGGCTAAACAGGTGTGCATCAAATAACTGCTAAACTTAGATGAAAGACCTCAATTTTAGGTAACTTTATTGGTGCAAAAATGTTACAGATGCAGGGCCAAGTAGGTGCATACCAACTGAGCTCAAATTGAGGGGTAAATTATAAGAGCGAAAAGCAGAAGGATCCAAACCATCCATTAAATAAAATGAAAATAAAAAGAAGAAAAGAACAATAATGTTTATATTAAAGAATGAATATTTAAATGAATTATAAACCTACAACAATGTCCAAGAATCAATTAGAAAAAAGGAACCGTTTATTGGTGGGGCAAGGTGGTGAAAAAAGAGCATGTTCCCGACACAAGTGGACAATGACATATTGTCAATGTAACATCTCTTGTGGCTTACAAACATAAAACAGAGCCACTTTACAGCAGAAGCTAGTGTACATCCCAACATCGGCGACAGATACAAATGAAAAAAAAAAAAATGAAAAAGACTTTTGACAATTTAATTAAAATGCCATTTTTTTCCCTATGATTCAAGTTTCTAACACCTGTGGACTGACCTGTACAATTGTAAACATTTTTTCTTTACCGTGGGAGCATCCTTTTCAAACCCTTGCCTCTAGACATTTATAGTTTAATTTACACTTACAACTGAAGCAACTTAATCTGCCAGACTACAAAATTGGATCATCCAAATATGCAGATAATTACAAGCAAAACCACTTCCAGCATCCCTCATGCATGTTACAGATTACGTTTTATGCTTCCACCCAACAAGTAGCTTAGTGTCATTTTTAAATGTCATCATTGGAGATCCTGTTGGACCATATAATCTCAATTTCAAGTGTTCGGGAAGAACCGTCTTTGTTACCATCATGATTAAGACTGAATAATCCACTATAGACCCCCTCTGATACAACTTTATCAATTTGAATGGTGACTCTTCCAAGAGTTGTCTGCAAAAAAGAACAATACTCGCAGTCAGTAATTAAAGCCCTACAGTTTTAGTATGTGCTTGGTTGAGATAGAGGTAAGGTTGAAAAACGGGGTAAAGATTGATTTCACCCAACAGTGAAGTACATTTATGACAGAAATAGACAGGGATCCTTCAGTTATTAACAAAATGACACTAGTATACATCATAAAAAGAAAGCTAGACATTCATCCTCTCAGAAAAGGAACTGGTATGCAATTTCCACACATAAAAATGCAGAATGAGTATATCACTAATGGAATGAATATCTAGTTACCTTCCCAAAAGTATTCTTGCTTTTGCATATGATATGCAGTTTTTGGCCCTTTGGAGGTACATCAAATGCCCAAGTGAATCCTTCTTTCCATTCGGGAGAAGTACTATGATTCACTACCTAACAGAACCAAAAACCATAAACGGTATCAGTAATATTGTACAATAAAGTCTAATTCTCAAAAGAGACAGCACAAAAATCAATTAATAATGTAATAAATAAATTTTGGACGATGAAAAGTAGGTCTGCAGTCTTCACATCTAAAACTGGAGTGATTCACAGTTAAATTATACCCGATAATTGAAGTGAAATTCTATAATCAAAAACTGAATCCTTTTAACGCCGTTGCAGATTTGAGGAGTTGAATTATGACAGGAATGCCAAGTGTAGGGTACTCCTAGATCTATGAATATTTTAAATAAAATGATTTCAAAACTACTGCAATTGTAATCAGCACGGTACTTCCATGAAAACAGGGAATGCTGAAACTTGTAATAACTAATAGAAGAAAAAGGACTGCAAAGAACAAAAGACCAACAGTTTCAGCTTAAAAATTATTGAAGAACTTCAACAGCATACATTGGCTGAGACATAATATTAGTGTTATAGCATATTTTTCAAATTAACAATGTACCTTGGTTTGTTTTGGAGGACCATTTCCTATTGTTAACCGGCAGAATGCGTTAGTGCTTCCCATAGTTTGCCTGAGGTTGTTTCCACGCTTAATGGTGACAGTCAAACATCCAGGTAAGCAGTGCAGAAGAGTATCTGCCCTCTCATGGAAACTAGGAGGGCAGGTTTTCATGAGCATTTGCAAAATAGGGATGGCTTCAGCAGCAATCATAGCTTGGGACTTTGCTATATCTATTGGCATAGTCGACCAAGATTGTCTTAGCAAGCAAAACGTGTCAAGTACAGAGTCCTGAGCCGCTTCACCACCAGATTTAAGCGCCCCTACCAAATGAGGAATGCAAAGAGTTGCTGCTTCAGATGTGTGGAGCTTAGGGAAGTTCATGAATATCACATGCAAAGTTTTCAAAACCGCTTCATTGATTGTGGCAGTTGACCATAACTCTCTTTCCAGTGCAGCTGCATAACAAAATTGGTAAGATACATATAAAAGAAAAGCATCACAATTATATCCAATCTATGTGAAAATTGATTTTTCTCAGTAATATAAATTTGAGACTGATACAGTAAAAAACACTATTTCACTAACTCTCACATTACAGAAAATCTTTACTGGTCCTCCATTTCTCAGAAATGAAAATAAAAGCAGAAAAGTCTTTGTTCAACAAAAGATTTATTATGAAAACAGAAAGGATAATAATTTATTTGCACATGTTGACAATTTCTAATTACTCTAGAAAACATGCATAAGAGTAACGTGGTAATGCATGCTTGTAAGAAACTCAACAAATCAAAACTTATTGACTTTCTAGTTCCAATAAGCCCAGAATGAACATAGGCTAAGTCACAAGTTGAAGACATCTGTTCATATTCTAATAATATTGGTTCCAACAGAAAAATTAAAAGAAACATCTAAAAAATAAAAAGCATTTCCCATTAACTACTACAGCTATTTCTCAAAATCTGATCATTGTAAATTAAATGAATATTAACTAACATGAAGCAGTATATAAGAATGAGTTTGATCCATGAAAAAAATGCACAATTAAATGAATTTCATTTGAATCTGTTAAAACAGACATGACTACAGCTATGAGACATATTCCAAAAGTAGTTGCTTAAAAGTATGCATGCATCAGTGTGAAGCAGGGACATTGTGAATAGAAGCATTTATGACGTACCTGTCAAAGACCTGATCAACTCATTTGATACATATTCTTGCAGTGTATGTGTAGAAAACAAAAATTTGATCAGTAAAGCAGCTTGTGCGGCAACTTCTGTGTTTAGAGACAACAGCAATTCTTGTATCACCAGTATGCCCCCAGCTTCTGCAACAGCTCGTCTATTTGTCCTGCTGTTCATGACAAAGTTTTGCAATGCACATATAGCTACCACCTTCATTTCTTCAGTTGGCTGATCTTCAAGTAAACTTATCAATGCCCGACATGCAGAAACAGAGGCACTAGATCTAGCATGTCCTTCATGCTGGGAAAGATCTCCCAAAGCTAAAGCAGCAAGAAGCTTACCAGACTGTGATCTGGTTTGTGGATCCAAGAGATACTGGGACAAAGGTGCTATAGCATACTTAGACACCTTCATCTCTCGTACTCTCACATTGTTAAATAAAGCTTCTAATAATCTGCCAGATGCTTCTTCACAATGATGAGATCTTAAAAGATCTAATAGAGCCTCTATAACTCCAGCTTCCATCATCTGCTCAGCACTTGAAGCATCACTTCTGTCATGAACTATTAAAGCATTAAGGGCCATGCTAATTGTACTCTCAAGTGTTGAGTGCAAAAGTTTTACGAGAACTACCACAGGAACTTTGAAGTAGTAATCGGCATTGGAATGTAATACATTAGAGAGAACTAAAGCAGCTGATTCCCAGAGTGCATGCGGTGGCTGAGGATCTTCTTGAATAATAACCTTTGCAAGCTCGAAAATACCTCCTGCATCAGCAACAGCCTTTGGCCAACTAGTGGAAATTTTTTCCAATGCTTTTATAGCTGTTTGCTGTAAGTTTAATATTCCAATTCCTGCAAGCTGTACGAGGGGCACAACTGCATTCTTAGTTGTAATATCTTGCTGAAAATGTTCCTGTGCAAGAAGATGAGATAACAGTTCTGTGCCAAGCTGCTGAATAGCTTGGGATGGGGATTCCAGAAAAGAAATCAAGGGTTCAATAACTTGGCTTGGAGTAAGCTTCAAGGTGGCAAGACTTTGTGGTTTCTCCAATATATTTACAAGTGCTTGTAACGCACTATGCTGTCCCCATAAGTTGAAATCTCGACGGAGCAAAACATGGAAAAGAGGTTCTACAATTTCTGCAGCATCTGAACTTCTTGCAATTGCACTACTATTAGTTAAAATGCGAAATAGCTCGGATATTGTGGAGCATAAAGAGCTAGGTGCTAATTGTAGTAGCTTGAGACAATTATCAATAATGCCAGCTTTCACCATGTCCAGTTTACTTGGAGTCCTATCTTTGCCCAATTTGATAAGAGCAGATACGGCAGCCTCGATAAGCTGATAGTTAGTACCAGAAACCAAGCTCACAAGGAGATCCACAACATTGTAGGCTGCTGCAAGCTCTACCTGTTGTTCATCTTCCAACAATCTCTCAAAAGCACAAACCCCAGACTCTATTGCTGTCTCAGAACCTGACTGCAACAGTAATATAAGGGGTTCTATGCATTCTGAGGCAACTGGATCTGCTCTGATCTTGCTATTGGCAAAAAGAGCAAAGCAGAGTTGGGCAGCATGGCTCTTCAGTTCCAAGGATGAAGCAGAAGACAGTATTTTGTATAAACATTTAAGTGGGTTTCCTTCCATATCAGTAAGAAGAGATACTTTTGAAGAATTTCCTGAAGTTAACTTGATCAAGGACATGAGAGCAGCCTCCTGCTCATGCCCTGATGTCGTGTTAAGCATGTCAACCAATGGCTGAATGGCTTGTTTAGCTAATTCTGAATCTCTAATGTTGTCGGCATCAAAAAGTTCATGAAGTGCTCTTGCTGCACTGTATCTAGCAGTTCTTGATCCAAGACGCAAAACAGCTATGAGTTGGTTCAATGAACTAATTGATGCTTCGTGTTTAATAAGATCAGAATTGCAAAATAATATTCTCAATAACTCAGATATAGCGGCCTCAGTCGAATCTTGAGGACTCAAGGACAGGTATTTATTCAAAGCTTCAAGAGCTCCAGCTTCAGCAAGGATTAATTTATTGCTATCACTTCCATCTGCAATGGATATCAAGAGTCTAACAGCAACTGGTGGAGCAGTAGGCCTTTCTGGTATTGGTCTCAGGAGATCCACTAAGAGTGGTATAGATTTCCTGGCAGTAGACCCCACTTTTACATCTTCAATTTCAAAAAGGTGATCCAAAACAACTTGATCAGGGTTTTGTACCAAAGAAAATTCTTCAGATAAATCCATGAGATTAGGCATGTCTGACTCTACATGCCCAATAATACTTATCAATCCAGCAACAGCACCAGAATTCGCAATGGCAAGATCTATTCCCTTATTGCCATTACAAACAAGACTGGCCATAGCCTGGGCAGCAAAATATTTATCAATTACTTCATCAGATCTTAGCAGAAGAGTGATAGAAGGTATAATGCGCATTGTCACAGGAGACTGAACAACATTTGCATCCTGAAATAAAATGGCCAAGAGCAAGGCATTGATCCATATTCCTTCTGTATCCTCATACTCTGCCTGTCAAAAGTGGTAGGAAGGAATCTATTTAATTCAGCAACAGAACTCATGCTATGATCAACAGACAGAATCAAATACGCAATCAAGATATGTAGATCAGCAACAGAATAACAATTGTATGACCTAAATTTAGTAGAAAACAGAATGTACAATGTACGTTAACTAAGCCTTTAATCTTTTCACTCTTCAAAGAAGGAAAAAGAATTCTCAAAGAATCTGTTGAAAAAACATAACAAAGTTTAGAAAGCACATATGTTAAAATTATGAGATAAGTAACTTATATTTTAAAATATTAATTCATATTAATAAAAAAAAATCAGTATATATTTTTGTGATCCATTACAGGCTACCCCTAGTTTGGAATCTTTTTCACAAAGCCCAGCCCAAATTCAGTTTGTTGCTAAAAACTGGTCAACCTCCAATTCTAAGTTTCCTTTTTCTTTGGTTAAACCTTCTCAATGATTTATTTATTTACACTGAATTTTTCTGAATGACTTTAAAATCCATGTTTCATATTTATCAAATGATAAAAGATGTTACGAAAAATACAACCATTTGTCTTCATTGTTCACCTCTTTCTTCCAAAATCTGCTTCTTTTATCACACTATCGAAAGTTTGGTCCAATTATAACGAATTCTAAAATGTAAACTCATATGCCCTCAAAGTTATTGTTACTGTTCCAATTGCAAATAGATATTTTCCAGAAAGCATAAAGCAATGCCATCACACAGCTGAGATGGCATACTTCAGTATTTGCTATTTGCTGGGATATGGATCAGTACAAAATATGAAGAGGCTATCTAGAAATCAAAGGGAACTGATAAAGGAAGCGTTAATAAAAATCTTATTCGAAATATACCTGTGGATTTGAGGTGTATCTTCCAAGTTTGTCGGAGAGAACTTCAAGTCCACCAGCTTCCATAATTGTGAGCTTGCTCTTTATATGGAAAGAAGCAATAAGTGAAAGCAACCACATCGCAATAGTGCTTCCCAAGGCAGTGGCAGGATCAGGAATATCAAACTCATCAACTTCTTGAAAACCATTTCTCTCCATAAAACCTTTAGAAGTGAGAACTTCCATTTCTAACGAAGAATACCTAAAACTCTGCTTTATCATTTCAACTAAAGAATATATTAATGGTTTCAGATACCCAGAAATGTCAAGTGAATCCATTGAAAGCTCTTTCTTCTCCTTGGCAGCACAAATTAGCAAGGCAGCCCCTCCAATTTTTACTTCTAGACTGGAGGAGTTCATTATTCTGTTAGCCAATGAACCAATGGATTTGGAACTAGTAGATAACAAATCACCAAGAACGACTGGCTGATCCCCACAAAGTCTAGATAGAATTTTAATTGCCTTGTCTTGCACAAGGGAAGGTCCCTCAGCCAGGCAGCAGACAAGAAGTTCTAAGCTTGACGGTATTTCAGCCAGAGCTGACCATGCAGAGTAATTGTTGCTGACACCCTGTTTGGTCCTGGCTAGCAATGCAATTACTTCTAAAGCATCAGCAGCATCAGTTCCGTCCATATCCATAGCTCTTAAGGCATCAACCAGTGCAAGCACAGTGAAACGACATTGAGCACTCCCCTTGAGAACATCACCTACAGGAAAATGCTTCAATAATTGATGAAGTGCACGAGATGCATTTTGTTTACCTTCCAGGGTCCCTTCTGCCAGAACTCTAGTTAAAGCTGAAACAACATCTTCAGCTAGAGCCTCAGCAGCAATAAAAGGATCAAAGAGAAGGTTGGCCAATGCAGCAACAGCAGTTTCAGCAGCATCAACAGAGGATGTTTTAGCTAACTTGATTAGTGGCTCGACATCACCCTCTACAATATAAGACATTTTATTTGCAGCCTTGTTCTTTGTTGGACGAGACAGAGCACTTAATGCTCGAGCTGATTGAGTGGCAACAACTTGAGTTTTGCTAGTCAAAAGCTTCATGCAAGGAAGCACGATCTCATCAGTTGCAAGACTATCACAGATGTCTTGTCTTGTGATAAACAAATCGGCTAGAACCGAAGCTGCATATTCTTGGGTTTCCTCATTCGATGAATTGAGGACCTGAACTAGAGACCTCAAGCCCTTATTAGCAGCAGAACCTTTTTGAAGGAGATCATTCTGTGAAGCCATTGTAAGAACGTGACCTAAAACTCGGATTATGTGGGCTTTCGAGCTTGGAGAATCCCCCAGGAGCAATGCTAATAGCTGATTAATTGTGGCAGAATCAGCTATTCGAACAAGCTTTGTGAGTGCCATAGCAGAAGCTTCCTGCCCTTTTAGTCCACCACTCTTAAGAAGCCATAAAAATGCCGGTATGGCTCCAGCACTTTCAACACAAGCACGAATATCTTCACTGTGACAGCACAAACTCCACAGAACATTTGCAGCTTCCTCTCTTGCTTTCTGTGATCCTGTCTCCAACAACTGCACTAGTGGAGGAATCCCTCCAGCAGCAGTGATAGCCCACTTGCTGTCATCGACCTGATCAGTTAGGATTGCTAGCAGCTGAACTGAGTACTCTTGATGCTGCTCACTGGATAATCCAAGCAATGATATTAGTAATTGGATACCTTCTCTCTTTTTTATGGCCTCCCATAGTCCAATCTTATCACAACACAAGGTTGTCAATGAAAGTATCAGGTACTCTTGAACATCAGTGGTAGCCATGGTTATAAGTCCAATAAGAACCTTCTTTGAATCCGCCTGAATGAGCCACTTTGAGAGACAGATGTTTCCGTAAAGGCTGGCCATAGCCTCAAGGACACGCTCTTGAATCAGTTTTCCGTCCCGAGGCTTTAAAAGAGTTACTAGAATATCCTCTATCTGAGTTGCATCAAAATGTTTATCATCAACACCAACTTTTTCCTCAAAGACCATGAGTGTATAAGCAAGAGCCCCAATTATATCCCCAACTGGTGCATCAAGGTGAGGAGAACGTGAAAGTTCTCCAAGATATAGTATTAAAGCAGACATGCCACCGCAGATATTGGCTAAAGCTTGAGTTGCATGCTCTTGTAGGGCCTGGCCACCATCACCTTGCATACACTCATTAGAAGGAGCGACTATTGCTCCAATAAGGATTGGAATTCCATCTGCATTAACAATGACCTTTTTAGCCGTAGTAGATTTTGAAGAGAGGGCCTCTAGGGCATCAGCAGCACTAGCCCTTACAGAAATGTCATTTTTTGGACCAACAAGCTGCAGCAAAGCTTTGACTGCTCCAGAGTCTATTACTTTGGGGATGCTATCACTGAAAGCCAGCATTAAACGTGCCAAAAGAGAAGCTGCATTTGACTGAGAAACAGCATTATCTGAAGACAAGAGCCCTACTATGATATCCACACCTCCAGCTTCTAATGTTGCTTTCCAGTAGCCATCTTTGTCACCACAAAGATTTCTTAATGCTCCAGTAATAAAACCCTCCACAATTTTGTCTTCCTTGTTCTTAGGATTTAGTTGACTCCATAAAGTTGGAACTACACCCTCTGTGACAAAAATTTTCATACCAACATGATCATCAGACAGACCACCTGAGGAAACTTCAAATATTGCTTCAGCTGCTGCCTTCCTGGTCTCCGTGGATTCATAGTTTAAAAGTGACAATAATGGTGGGATACAACCACCAAGTAGTACTTTTAACCTCAGGTCTTCATCTTTGCACAGGACACTTAGAGTTGAAGCAACATTAACTTTTGCAAGAGGGGTTCCATTTCTGAGAATGTTTATGAACAATGGCATGGCTTGGGCATGAGAACCAATGAGTGTTCTAGCATCCTTTCTTCTCCTGGCAATGCCTAGTAAGCGAGCTGTAATAGTTTCTTTCTCAACTGGTGATGACAAGTTGGCATGCAGTTGCTCCACAAAATTAGCAACTGTTGCCATTGTAGATTCTGAATCATCCATTCCCATTGTCTCATTAAATTCCCTGCATATATATTTAGTGGCCACTTGTTAATATCTATTTTCACATTTGCAAGTAAATGATGTAATGCCAAACTCTGGTAAGTCATAACCAATCATCACTTCTATTTGAATAAATTTCACCATAAACACTTATAAGAAGGAAAAAGAAATATTCTTCTGTAAATTAAAATTAGCTAATGTATAAGCTACTTTATAGAAATATAATTTTAACCTATGGGAGAAACCTATTTTATTTTTCCTTCTTATTTTTTTCTCCTATAAGTCCTTGTGGATCTAAATTCTAGAACAGAACAAAACGTACTTTTTCTTACTAAAAGGTTAAGCACCAACTATAACTAATGTTATTTGAAGTTTTTATATTATACTTTGATCAACAATAAACTCCTGATGAACAATAAACAAAATTACTTACCCAGGAAGAGAGGCAGAATAAATAGACTGTCGCTGTTCATGAGAGGGAGACTTTGACATTTGCACCAATTCGCCAGTTTACCCTCCTTGCTTGTTGCCTGAAAATTCACATATTCTAAAATTTAAAACCAAAATTCCAAAAAAATAATCCACATACACATCAGATGGAAATGCATTTGGTTCCTCATGCAAGACCAGTTGACAGAAACATTGTTTTAAAACGTTATTACCGGAGAGAAACCAACTTTAAAACAAATCACACACTACCAATAGCACAACAATATCAACATCACAATACCTAGACCACATCAAAACGCAATCCACAAAATTTTACACTAAGGTTAAGTGATCCAAAATCCAAAGCATCCAACCAGCATTTCAGTTCCTAAGTTCCACATTCTACATTGAAATCAAGGTTTTAAAAAGCAATCCGCAGCCGTGATTTTTCCCGCACATCAAGGTTTTTTGAGTGACGCAATTGTCGCATCGGTTGCATTTTTCCGTAATTCCCCGCAATATCAAGAAAGGAAACGAGATGGCGACCGGAATTCAAAACCTAGGTTGCAATGCCACATTTCACAGTGCAGCACACCACAGAGGAAACATGTTCACATCAAACACACACAGCCCCGAGCAAAAAACAAAAAAAACAAAAAATCAGTTAAAGCCAAAACAAGCTACCTTGCTGAAATGCAAATGCCGCAGAACTCCTCCCTCCTTCCACTACCTCCGGCGCCGCCACATCCTCAATTCCCTTCAAATTCCCGCGAAACAAAAGAACAGATCAAAAGCCGAACCGCATTTAGATCTTCACAAAGAACAATTGAACAAAATCAGATCCAACAAGCACAGATCGTTCGCAGGAGCTAGGGCACAGCGAGACAAAGACAAGAGCGAATCGAATCGAATCGAAAACCAGAAAACGAAAATTAACTACTCACACAGCCCTATACCTCGAAATTGAGAAGAAGAAAAAACGCAGATAAGAAGCTGAGTGAGAACAACGTGAATGGAGACACAATGAAAACAGAGGAACACGAAGAGTGTGTGAGAAGAGTGTCAGAGAGTGAGTGTGTGTATCTTTCTCAGTCTTTTCCTTTCCTTTCCATGGCTTTTGTTTCTTCTTCTTCTTCCTTGTGAATCTTTTTATTTATTTTTCATGAATAAGAGGATTATTTTATTTATTTATTTATTGCAATAGTATAATATTTTAGTTTTTAGTTTTGACGGGGTGTAGCATTTGAGGGGGTAAAATACGTGTCCCCAACAGCTTGTACTGAAAGTCTCGGTGACAGTTGGTTCACCCATCTTCTTATTGCTTGCATCTATGACTATATAAGTCCAATTTTAACACTTTTTTTTTATTGTTTGGGATTTGTGCATTTTCTGGTTTTAACTGATGACTTTAGATCTCCACCCGTTATTAAAATTGGTTAAGACATGATTTAAATATTAATGTTTCAATTGAGATTTAATTAATATTAATAAACTTTTTTTAATAATTAAAAATATTTAATTTTATAGCATTGAAATTAAAATAAAATTTATGTATCATATTTAAAGTGAAATGTACATAAATATTTATGGATAATGACAAGTTTATATGTATGATGAAATAATATATTAATATTTTACGTTAGTCTTTATTTTATTAAAAGAATAATGGTTGTGATTTAGTATTTATTTTTATAAACCGGTTTCTTAGCAGTTTTGATCGATTTTTAAAACAGTTTTATTGAATTAACATTCATTTTTATTGGTTTAATATTAGTTGTGTGCATAACGAGTTTTGCATGTCAATTGAAATGAAGAAGAGACCCGTTCTTGGATGGAATGGTCGCTGCAATTTAATTTGAGAACAGATTTGGTATTTTCTTCTTTAGTTATATGCCTGTTTGGAATCCTACTCGTTGCTAGTTTATTTATTTTAAAGATGTTATCTATTTTTTTAGGTTTTAAAATATCAGGAGTATGTTTTGACAAATTTGTTTGGATCAACTTTTAGGAGAGAAAAATCACAAGAAAAATTTAAATAAATTTTGTCATAAATTAAAATTAATTTCTATATAAGTTAATAATAAGAATTAAATAAGTTATGAAATAGTTTCTACAAATTAACTGATATATAAGCAAATTTTTGTTAATAATTGCCTCCTACATACAAAATTGGTTCTTGCACTAAATATTTTTAATATACTAATAATATTTTTATTACTTTTATTTTAAAATTTATGTGTTAGATAATTTTTTTCTCTCTCACATGCTCATCTCTGTTACTTAATAAATAATAAATAATATTCTATTAACAAACTTTTTTATAAATAATTTTCTGCTAACAATCTTTTATTAGTTTCTTAATAGATATTAAGGAATGTGTATTTTTTTTTTTCAATCAACATTGAATTCGTTATGGTAAAACTAAATATTTAAAAATAATATATTCCACTGAATTTTTAAAATTAATCATACCACTGAATGATCTCAAATTATAAATATATTAATAGTAAAATTTCTTATTTTAGTAAACTAATAAAAAATAAAATAGTCATTGACAAAAATTTATATTGTGCAAGAAGTAAATAATACAAGATGCAATTGCCAACATCATTTTTATCTTATAAAACCTATTGTAGATATGATAGAGAAAAAGAATATTGTTAACAACAAGAAAGTGTGTGTCTTCACGGAAAGTGTGAGAGTAGAAAAAATATTTAATACATAAATTTTAAAATAAATTAAATAAAAATATTTTCGGTATAATACAAATTTATCTAGTGCAGGAAGCAATTTGTATGTTTTCGCAAGTAATAACCATTTTTGTTTTATAAATAAGCTTGTTTTATTTTTATTTCTAAATTATAGGTAATTTTTTTGATAAATTGTAATATTTATTTTTATTTAAAAATATGTGGTAAATTGAGTTTGTTTCCTTTTTAATTTTCACTTGTATATAAGAAATTGATTCTTGGAACTTCGAAAAAAATTATATAAAAACTACTATACATTACCTATAGACAAAACAAATTATAAGTAATTTGCGTTTAAGTAATTCACTTATGCATCTTACATATAGATTTTTACTAGATAACGACAAAATAAAATAATTTTTTTTTATATTATTGATTTATTATTATATATACAAGTGACATTGTATCAACAGCAATTTTATAATTATATATATTCATTATTATTATTATTCTATCACGGTTATTATAATTATCATTATTAGTATATGTAATATTAATAATATTATTATAAATAATATTAATAACAATATTATTATCGATATTAATAATAACATTAATCATATTAATAATAATATTTATCATAATATTAATACCATTAATCATAATACTAATAATATAATAATAATATTATTATTATTAACATTAATATTAAAAATAACAATGATAATAATATTATTAATAAAATTAATAAAAATTATATTATTATTATTATTATATTAATAATAATAATAATAATAACATTAAAAATAATGTTAATAATATTAGTAGTAATAATAATATTATTATTATTAATGATATTAATAATAATAGTAATAATAATACTAATAATAATAATGGTAATAATTATTATTAGTAATAATGTTAAAAATATTAAGAATGTTAATAATAATAATAATTTTAATAAAATTAATTATTAATATTTTTAATAAATATTAAGAATGTTAATAATAATAATAATAATAATAATTTTAAATTCTTACTATGTAGTTACTTATGGATTTTTTGGTTGGTAACAGATCCGTAAGTGATGCTAAATTTATGTACGGATTAAAATCTATATGTAATTACCTACTATTTTTTTTGTAGATAAAATTCATAAGTAAAATTTGTATAAAATGGATCTGTAAATAAAATTCATAGGTAATGCTAAATTTATCTACGGATCAAAATCTATATATAATAATCCGTAAGTAAATCGATAATTTCTTGTAGTGAAAATCAATTGATCTTAAAAATTGAGCAATGATAATTCAAAAGACAATTAAAAGATATGTTTTTGTCTTATATAATGACATACCAAAGTAAATTAAGGATAATTTTTCATAAAAATTATGCAATGGTCTATCTGCAAAGACTTATATAAAAATAAAGTTGTTAGGTGTTAAAGGCATTATGAAACTACAACGTATTCTATCTCATATATTGATCTAACAAACAAGTTTTATACGTGAATGATTTCTTGTAAAAATAATACTAGGAAAAACACGAAAAAGATAAGATAGACAGAGAAGCATTAAAAAGTGACATAAATTTTAACAACATGATAGAATCTAGTCAAGTTAGAGAAGATAAAGGTCATGATGATTTTAATAGCAAAGAAAGAGAAAATTTTAAAAGAAGAGGTTATACTAACTTTAGAGAAAAAGGATGTGGTAAATTCAATCAATGGAGAGACAATAATTTCATAGTATCTACTCGAGAAAAAACTAGTAATGTTTCTTGATTTGCTAATCGTGAAAGAAGTAGTTTTGAATAAGATAGTAAAATTGTTTTTGGCAACAAAGCAACATATTATAGATTTTTATAATAGGTTTACAATGTTGAAAATCAATACCAAGATATTGGTGAAATTCAAATAACCCACATTTTATTTTTGGAAGCAACAATTTTTAGAATATGAAAACTTTTGATATTTAGATACTAGTTGTAATAACCATATGTTTTGAAATAGGAAACTATTTTTTTTTTCAAATCAATTAGTCAAGTCTATAATATGATTTGGCAACAACACCAATACTTCAATTTTGAGAAAAGGCAAAATCACGATTAGATTGAAGGATGGTACTCAAAAATTCACCTTTGATATTTTTATGCTCTTGGTCTTCATCACAACTTACTTAGCATAGAAAAATGGAAAAAGGCTATCGTATAAAGATTCATCATAGAAGTTGCACATTAATTGACAAGAATATAAGGTTTATTACTCAAATAAAAATGAATCCAAAACACATATTTCCTTCGAAAAATCAACATAAAAAGTATCCTTGTGTGAGTTCTATTTAATATTAAAAGAATATTTTATTCTTTTAGATTAAACTTTTTTCAAAGAAAGAATATGTTTCTAGTTTACGTGTTGTAATATTTCCAACAATTTGTGTGTTAGACTTGCCCATTAAGAAAAAACATAGAGAATCATCTTTTATGGGAAAGACATTTAGAGTACAGAAGTTATTAGAGATTGTACACTTAGAATTATGTACAATTGAGATTCCTACTCATAGTGGTAGTTGATCGTTGTTATTTCACGAGCAAATTAAAAGAATTCCAATGTTGACTGCCTAATGTAGTGCTAGACCATCTAACAACAAAGAGATGATAGTATAGATAAGGAAAATTAATCCCAAGTCGTCTGATGTTGACTCCATCAAATTATTCCTCAGAGATTTAGCTCTCCATTAGAAAATAGTTAAAAACACAGTAGAAGAATAATATAAGAACATGAAAAATAAGAAAATAGACAAAAAAGGAGAATAACTAAAACTCTCAAAGAAACTTGTGCAATTAATTTCTTTTCTGTGTTTTGAGCAAAACTATATATTCCTTGAATAGGCTTTGCAAGTAACCTAATTTTTCAAACTCTGAAGAAATCATGGATATAAAATGGCTCTAATCAGGTCTAGAATCCTAATTAAAAACATGTAAAATAAGCAAAACCAACTTGTAGGTTTCTCTTTACAATTTTTTAGCAAATTTGCCTTAATTTATAAAAAATTGTAAAAATGTAGCAAAGGAGTCCAAAACCAAAAATTTGTATGTCCATTTCAAAACCTTATAAGTGTAGCATTCAATATAACTAGAATCAACTAAAAATGATGTCCATCAAAAAAATTATGGCCAAAATAGTGATTGAAAGTAGATGAGCTAAAAATACAAAGATTAAAGCAATTGTGTAAAATGAAGTCAATTTGTTACTAATACTTAGCATTTAACTTTAACCAATTCTCAATAGGGAGGTCAAGGTTGTAGGTTTACTATTGGTAAATTGAGCTAAGAACCTTGCACAAAAGGTATCAAATGAATCTATCAAATTTCTAGGTAAAGAATAGTACCATTAAAAGGTTGGTCCCTTAAGAGTAGTAGGGAAAAGCCTACAATGTACTCCCAGATCCTTGGAGAAGAGGTTGGCTTGGGTAAAATATGCCTTGACATGTGCTTTTAGGTCCATCGATCCATCTTACCAACAATGGTCACTTCCACTTTATAGGAAGTCAGGTCTTCATAACATCTAACATGAAAGGGTGAAACCCTTGTTGCCTCATTTTGCGAGGGTGTTGCAACAACCTTAAAAGGTGGTTGATCATATGTCTATGTTTCCCCTAGTGATAAGGCCCATAAGTCTAGGCTTGAGGACATATTACATTGTTGGTTTGCTCAGCGACTCAAGAAAGGTTGTCAAATTAAAGTTGTTGTGTTCATGTCTCCATTACTAACCTCTTAGACTGAGCACCTCGCTACGTGTTCATTAGTTTTTATTGTTGTGGTTGTTGAGACTCAATGGCCTGTTTGTTATATTAGGTCTCTATTCATACTCAGATCGGTGTGTGGTCCAATCCTAGTTTAGTATAGTGAGTTATTTTTAGAAAGGTTGCAACTTAACTCGATATTGATTCAATTTCGATCATACAAGAGCTCTACATCCTTATCAAATTTATTCTAGTGATTTTCCTTATTTTTTTTTTAAGGAGAGCCTCCAAGTGCATTCTGAGGGTTCTGACAGTTGATTGGTCAATCTCAAGATGCGATGATGATGATTATGTAACTTATTCCAGTTATAGGAGTATATCTAATCTGATTTGATTTTATATTGTTATGTTAATAAATCTCTACCTATTTCAAATACAGTTGATTTGATTCATTATTATTTTGTTAATATTTTGGTTCATCTACGTATATCTCAAATATAAATATGTACAATATTTATTCAAATTTTATAGATGATAAATATATTTAAAAGATATAGTTTAATAGTCAATTCAAAAGTATTTTAAATTATTTTAGGAATGGTAAGTTAAAACTTATATTAGCTTATCATGGAACATCATGCTAATTTAGTATATGTTAAAACTTTATTAGTTTATCATCTAACACATATTATCATCCTAATTTACTATAATTTAAGTAAACACACTATTATATTGAAAAGGCTTTGTACTATTATAATTTAATAACTTTCATTATAAAATTATGCAACCTAGTGGGGTTGGAGTTTATTTATAGACCTAGTGATTATTAATAATTTTTTTTTGGCCTAGTGAATGTTACATATCAAATAATATCCATGGAACTTGGCTTCCCAGTTAATGAAACAAATTCCAAATTACTTTCATATAGATGAATCCCATTAAATAGAGATGTTTTCAAAGTTAATTAATGTTTGTGAGTCCATTAATGTTGGAGCTACTCAGAAAAATAATTTAATTATTGAGGCTTAGAATTCTTGTAACCTCACCCGTCATGTAACATATATATGATGCTTGGTGTTGTATTGTATTTGAGTTAACATATATATGATGCTTGGTGTTGTATTTGAGTTTAACGAAGAAAATAAAGAATTAGTAATCTCTAAAATAATCTTTCCAAATAAATGACATGAGAACCAAATTGTAAAGGAAGTTAACATTAAACATATTATGGAACAAGCAAACATTCTTGTTATTCATGAAATATCGAATTATTATTTAATTTTAAGAAAATAAGCTATCCAACCATAACTTGGAATTAATATTTTATTTTCTTAAGTGAGATAACACTATATGAATTTTATAAACTTTTATGATTCAATGGCAACACAATCATTCCAAACCTTCTCACTCCTCTTCAAGATTTGAGCGTTATTGCTTCTGAATTTTGTCTTAGTCAAAACATATTTTGTCATGTCATCGTGACATACTTTTCCAACATCATACACAAGTTCGTTACAACAATCTTCAATAACAGTTGTGTTACCAAAAAATACAGCAAAATATATATCTTTACTACAAATTGAATCTAACTTTGATGCACAATTAGCCAAATAATGTCCGTACGATGACTGTGACTCAGGCGCATTTGATGGTGCCGAAGCAACATTAGAAAGCCCAATGTTGAACATCATTGACGAACTAATCACAAAACATAACAACATTAGAGAAAAGTTGTTGTTGAATGTGGCCATTGTTGATGATCAAAGAGGGTCTTGATAATGATAACTTTGGACACTCTGATGATGACACTGAGATAGTTTATGGAGAGTTATATTTATAGTTGAATAACATAGCTTTTAAGAATTCCTTTGCCTCCATTGTCATATTAAAGAAATGAAAACTTATGTTAATAATAATTAATTAACATCTAAAAAACTGAAATCTTTCATTAATTTACTTATTCACGTTTTCACTTATGTTTAACTTGAAAACACATTTAATAACAGAAGAGAAACATTAAAGACACATTATCATAACTTGATATAGTTGGAGTAACATTGTAATTCACATGAACTTCAAACTTTTCAAACTTTTCTAAATAAATGTTAACAGTACACATTCTTTCCATTCTCTCTATTTAAATGAAATTTAGTTAAATCCAATTGGATGAGATTGCATTCTCCATTTACTAGATCCTATAACCAAAATTAGTAGGACTTGCTTACATTTAACTAACATTAATGACTACGATGTTTATAATAGTTTTTTTTTTTCTTTATTTTAATACAGTAATTTGCTTTTGGAATTCCACATAAAATTAGTGCTCTCCAATCATTTTGATTGTAATGCTAGTAAATTATTTTTTTAACGATTATTATAATTTTTGTCTAAAAATCATACAAATGTATAAGTATTATTTTACAAATTTATATATCGAATATAAGTATATTTAGTAAGATATATAAAATAATTTATTTTATAAATTTTTAATTTATAATTACAAGTTCCTTCAACTAATTTTTAAATTGTAGCTCATAGGTTATTTTTTTTTTCTATTATTATCCCTTGTATTTTAACACAATTCCTTCTTATTCTTAATTTTCTTACGCCTATAGTTACCTATTTTAATTTTAAAATTACAATTAATTACTTATTATTTTTAGTATTTATGGTGTTACTTTTTAATTTTATATGAAGTTCAAATTAAAATAGATTTATCATTAAAAGTTAATATAATTAGTAATTCATTACATAATAAATTAGTTTATAACAACACCTTATATATTCCATTCAACAATGAATATAACTTATTATTTATTATTTTTAGTATTTCTCGTGTTACTTTTTAATTATTTCTAGTATTTCTCGGGTTACTTTTTAATTATATATGAAGTTCAAATTTAAAAAGGATTTATCTTTAAAAATTAATATAATTAGTAATTTATTACATAATAAATTAGTTTATAATAGCACCTTATATATGGAAACATCAATTTTAATGAAGAGATTTTGAGAACTTTAGTAGGAAGGTGAGTTGAACAAATGGTCCGATAGAAACACATGTAGAAAATCGGGCGATGGACACCAAAACACTTTTATGGAATGACAAGTGGAAAGAGAACTATGTAATCAAAATAAATACAAAAGGTTTCAGCTGAAAAGAAAAAAGAAAGAGTGGTTGGCATGGGCGAAAGGTTGGACCAGAATTGGAAACTGAAATTTATGTGAAGAAGAGAGGTATTTGAAAAATTTTACCAAAAAGGCACCTCATACTATAAGGTAAAATGATGCTGAGAAATAGCGAGGATAAGTGAATTTGGAAAGGAGAGAATATAGAAATATACACTTTAAATATGCTTACTCTATTTTATATAGACTTAAATGTGGATGTGAGGCAAAAAATCTATCAAGAAATGTGCAACGACAAATAGGAGGGTAGATAAATGTACAACTACATAATAACCAACAAAGTTTCCTATTATCTCTCTTAGAGGAAGAAACTACCCATCCTGTTCTCTTTTCATGCTATATATCTTCTTAATCTTGAAACAATGTTATGCTTGGGGCAATATCCGCATAGCTTTCTCCAAACAGGCACTGTTTACCATTTTGACAACATAACTTCCTTGAGAGGAAATTATATAGAAAGCAAAAATGTGTTGGATTGTTTATCTTCTTGTGAGATCCATACCCATTATTTTTTGGTGTGTCTATGACACATAACAGACCCAATATAATACATCATTATAATTAGGATAAAAGACTAATCCTAAGTGTGTGCAATTATGAGGGCATTGGTGTATATGGAGAAGTGTGTGAAAAACAGCTTTGAAGAAAAGAGAGGGAGAGGCAAATACAGTTCACAGCTACTTCCTATAGCAACCTGTGTTGGTTGTTTTGACGATCCAACGGTGAAGCCTTATCTGATTGAGCTTCAATTTTTATTGAAGATTCCTCACTCATAGTTCTTCAATTTGGACGGTGAGATTATCTACTTGAAGTTTGTAGAAGCGTTTGGAATTTTGTGAAGAGCTGTTGTCCGCAGGAAGTTCTTGTTACTGTAAATTTTGGATTTTTTGTAAATCCAACGGTGAAATCTTCTCTAATTGCTCTGAAATTTTTAATAGAGTTTTACCACTCATGGTTCGTTGTTTTGGACGGTCAGATTTGAGATCAGAGTTGTAGTTTGTTTTCAAAAAATTCGTGAACGTTGTCTATTTTTCTAGTGACGAGATTCTTGAACTCTTATCTATTTTAATTTGTTGATATTTTTGGGTCATTATTTGTGACTGCTTGAGGATTAGGAGATATATTTAATATCTCATCTCGTCTCCAAGCGTATACTCAATGAGATATATATCTTTGATCTCTTGACTAAGCATACAGGAACTTAATTAAGCTAGTACAAGAGTTTGATTGAAAGTCGTATAAAGTCGTATATTGTATTTGGAGTTGGATTACTTAGCAAATTCATGGAAAAGCCTCGTATGTATCATTTTAAGGAGGTAAAATTATTTTATGATTTTAAAGGCATTTTGACTGAATAAATTTTTTATGCTAAAAATAGTGAAATAAAACTAATTGGCTATACTAAGAGTGATTTGGTAGAAGTTATAAAAATATATCGAGATATGAATTTCATCTTAAAAATGATGGATTATCATGGTCTGTAAAGAAATAATCAATTGTCCCTCTTATCAACCAATGAAGAAGAATACATTATAACAACAAATCTATAATTTTATTATGCAAAGTGTTTCATGGATGGTTCAAACACATCAATATTCAATTTCATAATATGTGAAGATTGGTTGAGTTGAAGAAAGTGGAGATCAAATGTTATCCAACTAAACAACAAGTTACATACATTTTGAGTAAATCATTAAAAATTTAAGAAGTTATTTTATAAAGAAAATGTTTGACATGATTAGAATTTAAGTTTGATTAATGATAAAAACTAAATAAAAATTATTAAATCTTGATTTTCTTATTTATTAATATTATTTATTATTTAATATATTTTATGAAGCTAATATAAAGATCTTATATATCATTATTTCTAATAATAATAAAAGAGGAGTTGTAAATAAAGTTGTAAGAAATTTTCGTCCTAGTTCCATGCTTTTGTTAGTGTGTAATCTTTAATGAGAATAATATATACATTCTCCTATTTAGTTATACACAAATTATTTTTAAATTACAATATAAAATTCACAAAGACATTAATGTCAATTAATGTGACATTAATGTGAAAAAATATAGTAAAATAAAAGAATACCGCAGACAAGAAACTAACTAATATAGAGAGAAAGAGGCTCCTCCATAGACTTAAAACAAAATATAGTTTCTCACAACTTGGTATAATTAAATTTCTACTATAATATAACTTAACTACAATATGCAATATTATTTAATTATTATATTTTTTATAATAAATAACATTTTTGGTTAGGTATAAGACTGGGAAGGTTTTAGGTTTGGGTAAGAGATTAGAGCATAGTCTAGGTATGTTTATGTAGTCTATAATTAGAGGTTCTTCTTTATGAAGGGGTAAGGTTTGACCGAATGGTTTAGAATGAGTTGTAGGAATGACAATTTAATCTTCTATTAGTGAGGTTGTTCTTCCTCGTTTTGCTAACTTGGATGATGGTAGGTGCAGATGGAGGGGGAATATGCGGATTATTAAAGCTTGGGTAGGTGAGGAAGCTTCATTTGAGGTTTATGCAAAGAGCCTTACTTAGGTACTAGAAGACTTTTGCTTCTTCTTGGTGACTAGAGTGTGTATGTCTATAAGCTTTTACCCTTAGTTTAGTTGGTTGGGCGAATGTTGAAGACTTAATTTGATGCTTGAGCCTCTTCAACTTTCTTTGTGGCTTAACTTACGTTTGTTGTTATTGTTGTTTTTTTTGGAGAAAATTGAATATCTTCTAATTATGGATTAGGTCTAAGTAGATGAGATGTATGGTATTCTTCCTAGTTCTTGAATGCTTAGGTGTTTATCTAAGAAACTCCTCTACAAATCTCTTAGATGTACTTCAGGAATTTGCACCATGTGACAAGTAATCTAATGCTTCTTTTGTATGGAAAGCTTTAACAAATGAAGGTTTTTTCTACTTTTGGGCATTTAAGGAGAATGACTTGTTCTTCTTACTTCGGACATCTTGTTGTAGTTCAATTTCATGAACTATGAGGATACCTATAAGTTCTTCTAGAGAGTAATGGTGTCCAGATTCTTAAAGGTGTGAAGGGTAGTCACCTAAGGTCTCCATATTTGGGTAAGATTATAAGGATCTTATCTATCTGATCATAACTTTGGTAGATTCTTCCCATTAAGCATAAATCGTTTAAGATGCTTTAGAACTAATTGAACATGGATTAGTGGTTCATTATCTTCCACATTAGAAAACTCATATTGACATGACAAGCTAATAAGCTTGCTTCTCTTTGCAAAAAACAAGTCAAAACACAATAAGTGAGGGTTGAATTGTGTTTTAAAACTTTTGAAAACATTTTGCAGTTCGATGAACGTGTTGAATCATTAGACGATCTAAAAGTCCCTTAAAATGATATAATCATCTAATAATGTTTTGATGATAAGAATACTCCAAATATGTGTTTAAGATTTGATTATTTATGTGTATTGTGCAATTAACATTATTTTTATAGCAGTACACAGATGGTCCAAGTAGAGATGAGTTTTCTTGATATTCACTATTAAGTTGTTAATTTAATTTAAATTTAAATTTAAATTAAAAGATTTCAAAATTCTTCAATAAGTCACATTTTTTTTATATATTGACAACTAATCAGAATACTAACTAATGAAATTATCATATCAATTTGCAATGGGTTAATTATGTATAATTCTCTTAATTATTTGATATGAATGTTGTGCTTTAATTGTTATTCGTTATTTTAAATTCAAATTATGATCAATTGTATGAAATTTTTGCTTACACTAAAATTTTCACACATTCTTTAAGAGATCTTGATGTTGATAAGGTGTTATGAGATCTTCTTGAAAGAATGAAGCAGTGTACGCTATCTACAAATATAAAATGAGCATTCATGAGTTTGATATGTACCATAAAAATACTTAAGGCTTGTTTATATAAGACAAAGTATACTTATGTCTTTCCAAGAAAAACCTTATTAGACTAAGTATACTCACTTGAGCCTATTTTTTAAAAGTTTATCAAATGAAGAGCATACGTACTATGCTTGAGTCTGTTAGATAAATCACATAACAAACAACACTTGCGTCTATTTGGCCACACATCTTGTATTTGTTAAGATACAATGAACACTTACATTTGACATGATCTGATTGTCATAAAAGATTATGTTTTAACACTTTACTATTTAAGTACAAAGTCAAAAATTATATAAAGGGTGTGTTGAACTTGGATTTAACAATCCACCTTTTTTATGGTGTTTCAAACAATAAAATTTAAACATATTTTCAAAAATCATTTTCATTAGATCAAGTTTTCATAAGAGATGTTTAAGATAAAGAAGATGAAGTCTAAATTAAAAGAAATAATATAGTCCCCTAAAATAGACATTGTTTGTTTAGCATTATGAAATATTTAAGTAAGCTCCCCTTAGCTTTAACTTCTCTTCTTCTCCTATACTCTTTCATTTTAAGCTTTTATCTCTCTAACATCCCTTAAAATTTATCCTTCTCCTTTCCCCCTTAAGAATTCTTTGGACCTAAGCACATGTAGTTCAAAATTGAGTATTTTTTGGACAAGTAATCACTTCTGGCTATATTGGGTCTTATTTGGATAAAAAATCACTCTTGGTTAAGATAAGATTATAAAGAAAAGCAATCAAAAGATCACAAGGATGTTAACTAAAAGAGGGTTTATGTCCTTAAATAGATACAAGGTTAAGTTTGCTAAAGAACACTAGAGTGTTTTATAAAACAAATTGCATAGGTGAGGCCACAAGATTATCACAAGCATTTTTACCTAGTGATTCTTATGTGGCGTCAATTTTTCTTCTTTAAAAGTGCTCAATTTATAGAGGCTTGAGAAGTATAATTGTTGCAAATCATTTCTTGTTGTTGTGTAATCTTGAAGTATTCTTTGTTCTTCAAGCTGGGTATATCATTATAGATTAAGAGTACAAGAAATGTTATTCATGCAACATGAAATGCAAACTTCTTCTTGAAGATATATCTAATATACAACGTGAGTTATTGGGCCTATATGAGATAACTGTTATCTAATTATGAGTAAAGCTTAAGAATGTACATTGTGGATAGTCTATGCAAAGGTGATAAAAAGACTTTTTAGAGGAGTTGTGGATATTTGACAATTTTGAAACACTTTTTGAGAGATTTTTTATGTTAATGTTTCTAGTGAGATCCTCTTTGTGGTAAGGTAAAAAAATATTATCTATAAGAAAACATGGCATAGAAATTTATAAGTTGAGTTGAACTATGTAATGCTAAAAGATACATATCTTATTTTTCTAACTAAGAATGAACTTATTAAACAAAGATTCAATAATGCAAGTTGCTTTGTGTTTGTGGTCAACAAATGAAGCAACTATATCCTTTGATATTTGATAATTAAATAATAATATTTTATGTTTCACACTTTATTGTGAAGCATTGACAACTCAAGAATTTAGGAGACCTAAAAAAACTTAAAAAAATGAGGCCTTTTTTAAATTAATAAAATAAATAAAATTATAATATTTTTATCTAAAATTTATTTGAAGTTTAACTCTTCTTTTTTTTTTTTTTGAAATTTGAAAT
>Ga0209700_101807_pt1 | contig 44422 bp, 19 predicted proteins | sample SiratroredBW_FD_187528 | JGI IMG/M metagenome (GOLD analysis project Ga0209700, IMG submission 187528) | Root nodule microbial communities of legume samples collected from California, USA - Siratro red BW (SPAdes) (version 2) | ecosystem: Host-associated > Plants > Roots > Nodule | place: USA... | reverse complement strand
ATGGTTGAATATGATTGTTGTTATGATTGAATGATGAATGCATTTGCAATCATTTTGATTGAAATGAAATCAGAGTACTGGGGATTGAAAGGAAATCAAGGTACGGTGATTGCAGATGGATCATTATAAGGTTAATGAATTTGGAATAAAGTATGAAAGTTTGTGATTGAATGTTAAACTTAGTTTTATTCGACTTAAGAATTCGTATTTGCATTTGTAAATCTAATCACTTCAATTCTTTTCACTCTTATAAGCTAAAAACATTATTTCGTTAGCTTACTCTTGCTTTTCTTGTTGTTTTGTGAACTGCGATGATTGTACTATGTACATGAGCAGGTGCAGATGCAGGTTTAGGAGCACCTTAAAGATAATATACTCTTAAATCGATCTCCTTTTGTTTTGTATATATGTTTTTGTTGTGGTTAAAGACTCTATGATCTTGAGATGGTTTTTTTTTTGTCATGAGAATAGTTATACATAACTCTGATGTATCGGAACACTTTTTTGTAGTACCTTGGACCTTAAATGGATGTTAATACTTGGTAACAGACAAAAGTTATATAGAATTTTTAAGCTGTTACAGATAATCTTGTAACTAAATTGTGAGTATTACATAAAATAAGTTATTTATTATTTTCAAATATTTTGTTTAAATGGTTGAAAAATTCGATAAGAAAATGAATAAGAGCATATGATTATGATTGATTGATTAGTCGAAAAACACTGTTTACTTTGAAATAGTAATTAAAATATAAGAATTAAAATTTTATAAGTAATAAATTAGAGAAATTTTACTCACAAAGCACGAGAAACAGAGACTATTACGTTCATGTAATAAGCATTTAATTAGTCTAATAACAACTAATGTTCAAATAAAGCTTCTAATTACAACGAACATAAAAAATATACATAAAATTTAAATAAGACTCAATATGTAAATAGACAAGTTTTATTATATAGTAATCATGTTGAGTATTATTTTTCGTCTTTTATCATATTTGTATCTATACACTTATCACCTCTGTTTTATAGTTTCTCATTCTAATAAGAGATTTATCCCTCAAGCAACTACTATCATTTGAAGAATAATACGTAAAATTTTACTACATAATATCACTATAATAATTTATATAAAAATAATAAATGATAAAAACATAATAAAGAATCATATCACGTGTCTAGATCGTGAAAATCATCAAAAATTGATAAATATGTAAAAAACTACTTGTCATATGTGGATTATTATATAATATCAAACTATATAATATCAAAATTGCATAATGAAGCATAGATGATAAATATGATATAGGTAAGTCACATCTTCAAACTTAATATTATTTTTTCAAGTTCATTTTTATATATGTGGGAGTTTGATGTGTATTATATTACTTAAGAGGAACAATCACATCATTGATCATTCTTCATCTGAACCGAACTGAATGAATTGGGACCACAAAAAATGGGAGTGGTCCATGCATGCCAGATTTTTAGAGATTCTCTGTTCTTTCATCTTCTTTTTAGAGGACACACAATTTTCCTTTTATTCATTCAACACCAATTATGCATCTTCGTTAACATCGTTCCTTATCCAGCAGCAAATGTTGGTTCGCCGAGTTTTTCTCAATTTCGTCCACTATTCGTTTCATCGTAAACGGTAAGCATTTCATCAAACATGTTATCTGCCATAGTACATTTCCTACTTATGTCACCATCAACGCTCGCAAATTAGGTTATCAAAACTCTGATAACATAAGTTTTGTACGCCTAATTAATATTTAATTATACTCAATTTGTATCTATGACTAATACTAACATCGATCTATGATATGAAAAATAACTTATTTTTGTAAAACTTTCAAGTGTTAGTGTTTGAAAAATTGTCCGGGCCTTGTCGTGAACCGTTTGGACCCATTCGAAACCCAGATTCCAGTTCTGGATTCTTCCACCTACCCTCACTTACGACTAGTTCTTCCCGCATCCTGATACGCCTATTCCTGCATTTTAATAAAAAATTTTAATGTTACAATTATTCTTATAGAAATTAATGAGAATCAGATGACATTCCATCTAGTTATTATTTAAAAAAAAATTGACAACCTGATGAGCAGGATTGTCATTTGAAACCCATCCCATTTTAAAGTCATCCTAAAAAAAATAGAATGTCCCAAACTCCAAATAAAACTTTAAGTAAAGGTTTCAAACTTAACGAGACTTCACGTTCACTATTACTCCATTGTTATTCCAAGACTGACAATGTCAAGAGGATAGAAACGATTGAAAAAAAAATTTATGATGGTCATGTCTTGATTTGGAGTTTAAAACGTTTTTTCATAATAAACAGAATAATTTTTCGATTTGAACTATAAGAATCAGATGCATCTGATTATTATTTTAATTTGAAAATGAGAACCAGATAACATCCCACCCTATATATTTTAAAAAAAAAATTAACAATAATATGTCATATGATTCTCATTAATTTTGATAAAGCAATTGGGACATTAATTTTTTTTATTAGAATGCCAGAAAAACTTATCCTCACTCACTCGCCAGACTGTGCGCGTGGGCCCATCGAAAGCCCGTCATGATTTATTGTTATTGTCATTTCACACTACTTTGATTTCGAGAAGATCCTTTTTTGGGAACGTGCTCATTCTGTTGTTGGAATGTACCAACAATAATATAGCAAAATACAAATCCATGGCTCATAGTATAAAAAAAATTCATTAACTCATATTTTATGGGTTGAAAAAATGTTTTTATGGATTAAAGTACAATTTATAAGGTCACATGTCTATAACATTAAAATATACATGATGATGAGGAACTTGGTTATTCGATTGCCATTTTTCAAAATTTAAATTTAAATTAAAAAAATATTAATTTATCATTCTGTCATACACAAAATACAATTAAAAAAATTAGATAAGTTTAGTAAGTGTTTCTACCAATGAGGATCTCTCTTAAAGCTTAATTTCTTGAAGTTACTTTTTTTTAATTAGACTTAACTTAATTCTGCGTGTAAAATCTGTGTGATATATAGATTCTCAATGGTAAAAAACCAAAAATATTCTTTTATGTATTTAACCATGTTGATGATGTTTAGGGTTCAATGTTTGTAAGGTAGTTAATTGTCTTTTTATTGTATTGGTTTTGCTTGGTATGATATTTTGGACAACTAGTATTGTGTAAGATAAATGCTGACGTATTTTTAAAGTGATTAAATGAAAAAAGAAAATCGCTTAAATGTTGAGTTGATCATATCATTGAATATTTTTAGTTTGTTCTGAAGAGGTGGTGTTTATACTGTTTAATTTGTATGGGTTAAAACACAAATATAAATACAAATATTTTTTATTCTTACAAATGTTTGAAATCTATTACACCAACTATAATAGACTAGTTTTTTTTTTTAAGCAAAATAATACATACAAATTTGGTAATTTGTTGAAAATTCAATCAAAGTTATTTGATCTAATCCTTATGTGTACAAGCTCGAGTTTAGTGTAGCGAGACATTTATAAATAATGAACGAAATGTTTTTTAATTATTACTTTTTTTTTTCGAAACAGATTTAGAGAGAACATTTAGGTTTGATAATGGTATTAATATGTGATTAAAATATAATGATATTATTTATGAGTTAACATGTGTTAGCACTTTCAAGAAAGGAATAATAATCATATTTTTGTATTATATTCCAAAAAATTATTGGAGAGAAACTGTTTTAATTGCTATATTCCTCGTAAAGAGATTACTACCTGTATCTTAAATCAATTTTCTCAATTTTTTAATCTTTAATGTATATTTGATATTTTTTTAAGTATCTTTTCCTTTTGACTTAACTTATTTTATTTCGATATATAAATTAAATTTTAATTTATTTAATATCCACAATTATAAATAACACCAATCACAGTTTAAATTACTCACGGTAAACCTAAAATGCAAATTCGATTTAAAATATACATTTTATTACAACTCAAAATACAGTTAACTACATCAATATTTATTTATTACAAATTTTAATTATACAAAGTAAAACATTAACTGTATACCACGGATGTACTAAAATATTAGTCTTTATTTCGTTTTAAATTCTTACATTTCATAAAAATAATGTAGTTTTATTAGTTCATTAAAAATTTGGGGTATAGGGTTTAAAAATAAAAAATAAAGAAAATATAATTTAAGAAAACACATATGTTTAAATATTATTTTTTTGTAACCACGATATCATTAAAACAAAACGTTCATCTTAAAAGGGCCCTTAGACGTATACAATATAAATATTATGCTCTAATTTATTTATCAACTAGAGTTCAATGTATATAACTTTTTTAAAGACACAAGTCGTTATTATTTTGAGGCAAATAAATATTGGTTATTTTGATTATATATTGTAATTTTTTTATAAAGATTATAAATTATTTATGACTTTGAAACGTAAACATGTCTTTTCTCTCTACAATATCATTTTTGAACCATTTTAATATTTGAAATTTCCATTGAAGGAATTAGATTTTATTGGGAAAATTACTGAAGTAACATGCCAGATCAAGGCCCAGTAATAGTAATGGGCCACATTATCTATCTGTAGGCCCTTTTCCCTGCAACACATGAGAATGAGAATACGGTAATAGATTTAGATTTGGGGAACATTTGGTCGATTAGGGTTTCTTGGTGTTGATACTTTTGTTGTGTGTAGCAGTTACCTCACAGTGACAGCAAACAATGGAAGCAATCACAGAGGGAGTGAACAACATCAACATCACTGAAGCGTACAAGAAGAATCGCATTCAGGTCTCCAATACCAAAAAGCCCCTTTTCTTTTACGTTAATCTTGCCAAGGTACTCATTTTCCTTTCGATGTTCGTCATTTTTTTTTTTCAGTTATGGGCTTTGTTTGATTTTTGTGCACATGTTGGATTTGGATTTTGTTTGATTTTGTTGTTTTGTTTATTTTTTTTTCCTTTTTTCAGAGGTACATGCAACAGCATAATGAGGTCGAGCTCTCAGCACTGGGAATGGGTATCATTTCTTGAACTTTTTTCGTTTTGCATATTTTATGATGTGGGCTTTGCTTTCCGTAAGCTTTGTTACCTAATTAGGAATTTGTTTTAGGCAGATTCAGAAATTTTGGCAGGTTGAATGTGTTAATGTGGTGCTACTAGTTTAACCTTACCCCATTAGTATGTAGCATCTTTCTCAGAGAGAAAGAAAAAACTTTACTCTCCTGAGATTACGGTATTTGTAGAGAGAAATAGTATATTCATCGAAGAAGTCATTTTGCTTGAATTTAACCTTGAGCCGAATGTACTCCCCCAAATAAAAGAACAATTCTCTTAGAAGTTTTCTTAATGCACCCAGGTAATATTTGACTGCTCCTTACACTGTGAAATGATTTTATAAAATTAGAAAAATGTCCCTTTTCTCTGAAAATCTTACCCTCCAGTAACTTGCTTGCCAGCCAGCCATCGTCTGCTCTTCCTTCACCTTTCGTAAGAGCAGCCATGCATCATCATTCTTGTACTTGTGCCTTGTCCATCCGCACTGGTACTTGTTTTCCCATTGCTTCCCACTTTACTATTGCTCTCTGCTGCATTGCTTATCCCCATCACTGTCAACTTTAGATGTACAATTCTATCAAATTGAGTAGGACAGACATGACAGAGAGACTTTAAGTAACTATGTCTCTTCTCTTTGTGTGGAAAGTGGGAACATATTATACTGGATAAAGTGCAATGAATGGAATTTAAGTCTGAATTTGGACATTATTGATTTGTTTGCTACATTGTCTGCATCTTTCATTTAATTAACATCAGACAAGGCTCAAACCAAGTTTCTGATCAAAGAAGGGTTACGTTGAAGTATATTGTGGCCTATAACTGTTAACATCTGTTTCAAAATTTAATTGTAATGCTGGACGCAGATTTATGCTCCATTTGAAATCCCAAATAAGCTGAAGGTTGCTTGATTTTGCTGATGTAAGCATAAACAAATATTGGAGTTATGATGTTTAACCAAGCTGTATTACACCTGACTACCCTGAAGTTTTACTCTAACGGCCATTCAAATTTGAACTCCACCGTATAGTTTTAATTTTGGATTCAAGTATAATACATTTATTCTATGGGATTGTAAAATGATACCCTCAATTAAAATGGGAAAGGAAACTGGGTCTGCTACCTGATTTATGTATAGTCATTCCTTTCAAACTATTTCTGATATCTTTCTTTTTATTTACTATTTTTGTCCAGCTATTGCTACAGTGGTTACTGTTGCTGAAATCTTGAAAAACAACGGGCTTGCTGTTGAAAAGAGTGAGATATTATATTCTCTCTTTTTGGAAATGTTTCCCTTCTGTATCATCTTTCTCTCTAATTATTGAAAAATCAAACTTCATTCTGATGGAATCTTTTTGCAGAAATCATGACATCAACAGTTGACATCAAAGATGATTCTAGAGGAAGACCAGTCCAGAAGGCCAAGGTAAGGATAAAAAAACACTTTATTTTTTCCTACGTTAGGATTTGTTTCTATGAATCCTTCGAATTTTTGGTTTTGGAGTCTGTTTGATGGCTTTCCTTGTAAAATACTTCACGTGATAAATCTTGTCTTAGATTGAAATATTACTGGGGAAGACTGCAAACTTCGATGAGTTGATGGCTGCTGCGGCTGCTGAACATGCTGAAAATGGAGATGCTGAAGAGCACACTGCTTAAAGGAAGTTGTACCTGTCTCGAGTGAAGAAGATATGTACTCCTTAATGAACTGCCATGGTGTGGTTTGTAGGTAGCGGGCAAGCATAGAATTCATTGTATAGACTGACTTGCAATGTTGAACTATGCTATTCCTTCATTTCTTTTCCCTATAAATAGAGTTATTTTTGTCTTTTTGCTTGCTGCGTTTGGTTTGTCATTTCTCGGTCGGTAGGAAGTGTTGGCACATTTATAATCAAGAGTTTTGATCCTTGTTTATTACTAACAGTTCCAACTCTTCTTAGGTTCCATATTATCTGATCAATATGAACCTGTTAGAAGAATATTCAATATACACTCTTAACTTTGTGAAGTAACATTACTGCGATGAAGTAGAACTGTGGTTACCTAACTAAAAACATTTTCGCCTCAGTAACTTGATTCGATGTGCCAAAAAATTCCCTGCTTTGGGTATTTCAGTTGGGACTCTCCATTTTTTAATACACTTCTGGAAATAACATTTCATGATGGGACTGATATTAATGTTTTTTAAAAAACAAGTTTTTGGTTTACTTTCTGCAATATACGCCATAATTAGCAAGGAGTATAAATGCTATTTTATTGTTATGGAAAAAGAATTAAAAAGGTAAACATGATTATTGTTTCATAAATAATTATTTAACATTTATTTATATAAGTTGTATTTAATCAGGTCTTGAAACTTGTATAATTGTATTTATATAGCCGTATTAATCTAAATAAATTCAGTATAAATTGTTTTATACTGATATTTCAGGGTAAATATACGAAAGTGAACTCATACTTGAAACACAAATTTTTAGAATGAAAAAGTAGTATTTTAAGGCGAAATTTTAGAATTTTTTTTTCAATTAAGTTGAAAATGTGATTTATTTATTTTATTGAATTCATGTTTCTAAGTACAATTTTATTTATTTTTTATTGTATCTGTAGGAGTATTGTTTTTATACTTAAAGCAATAGTTGTACCACGAAGCATGCCGACTTACTCAAGGATTTTTTTTTTTTTCTAAAGTTATATATTTATATAAATTGTAAAAAAAATAACATTTTCATAAATTTTCTAATACTTCGCAATATCTCCCATATATTTTAATCTACAATTTCATAGTTTAATACGTAGACGTATTAAATTTATAGTACATTAATTGTATTTTAATTATTTTCACAACAAAATACATAATTCATTTGCTAGGATATAACTCGAGGATTGGAACACTACGCAACTTCTCATTCATTGTTGGTACTTACATTATTAATTAGTTTTTGAAGTTATTTTGATTATTTAAATCATACTAGTGATAAAAAAAAACACGTCTCTGTATTAATAATATACAGAAGTTTGATTGTGTCGAAGACGTGCTTTTCAACACACCGTCAGAATCTAGATGTACGAATTCGTTGTTACATAGTTTTAAACTGAAATACAAAGACACACTTTTATATTACAAATTATCTTATAAATAAATTTATTAATGTTATGATAATTATATTAATATATGTTTTTATTTGATAATATAGATATTCTATATTAACAAGCATAAAAATCAAACTCATACTAACTTTTATTGATAAATATTATATAACTATTACTGTGTGTGATTAAAAAATATTAACCTTTTACTATTTTCTTATTTAAAATGTAAAATAAGTAGCAGAATACCCAAACCAAAGTGCATAATGCATAGAACAAAGCGATTTTTCCACCGTCGTGCAATTGCAGGGATCCATACATTGTTGTCACCACTTCTGTGAAATCAAATGTTCGTTTTCTCTGTAAAACCTTTCTTCGTTCTCCTCCTCGTCTCGCTCTCACTCCTCTTCCTTCTCGTGCTACTATCGCCTCCTTCCCTTCTCTCCCAAAATCTCATTTCTGGGTATGTTCTTCCTAATTTCAACACTCATCTTTTTTATGCCTTGAATCGCTATAAAGCTTTGAAATTGGCAACTGGGCACCTTCAATTGTGGACTTGGTATATTGGGTAGCGACATTTTTGCTGATTCGTGAATTGGTATTGTGCAGTGGGGAGGTGGTGGGTATATGGAATGTTCGGAGACTCGTGGAATGGAGACCTTGCAATTGGTGGTTACAAGGCCATCAAGCAGGTACTTTTCACTTAAATCGATTGGTGTTTGGTTTTACTAATTTCAGCTTTGGAAGGTTAAGATTTTGCTATGTTGAATGAACTTTTTGATTATTGGATTCATTTTGCATTTAGTATTGATAGCTAGAAATGTCAATAGCAATTTAAGCTTTGGAAATTTCAGTGAGTAGATCTACTTGTGTGTTTATTAATTGGAGGTTAGGGCATAGGATTGGCTTTTGAATGTTATCTGAACTTGGATTTGAAATGGATAGGGTTAATTGTTGAGGGTGGATTAGGGTTGCAGATTGGCTTTTTATTTTCTGAATCAACCTTAATTGGCTTTCATTGCAGAAAATTGCTTTCGTTTTTTTGTTTATTCTTGAAATGGTGCAGCTCTACCACTAGAAACCAACGGATATATCAGAGTGGATTGCTATGGGGGCCTCAATCAGATGCGAAGAGATGTGAGTACTTGAAGAAAAATCTTGAATTTCTACTCCAAAACCTTAGAATATCTTCAGTACCCTTTTGTTGCTTTCTTAAACTGAGATGAAATCTACATGGGCTGCAGTTCTGTGACGGTGTGGGCATTGCTCGTTTGTTAAATGCAACCCTCGTCTTGCCAAAGTTTGAAGTGGCCTCATATTGGAATGAAACAAGGCAATTTACCTAAACCTTTGCAAATTTGTACTCAATTGTATTCATTGGTTGACTAGTAAATTATGTTATCTTATCTCCTGATTTATGTTATTGTTCTGAATACTTGGTTCCATTGCAGTGGTTTTGCTGATGTATATGATGTAGACTACTTCATACAGCATATGAATGGCTTTGTCAAAGTTGTGAAAGAGTTACCACCAGAGATTGCATCTAAAGAACCTGTCCGAGTGGACTGTAGCAAACGGAAAGGGCAATTTGATTACGTTGAAAGTGTTCTTCCATCTTTGTTAGAACACAAGTACATTTCAATCACACCAGCAATGTCCCAAAGAAGGGACAGGTATGATCATGTGTCTCACTTCCATCATCTTTAGTTCTATAAACCAGAAATTGATTGATAATAAAATATAAGGACCTTGGATATCGTTGATCTAAATAATTTCATGATGAAATGAGACTTTTCTTGCAAATATTCTTCTTTTGTTTCCATTCGCTATAAGGGGGGTTTCACTTTATTATGAAATGGTTACAATTGGTAAATTCTTGGCATTTTAGCACTACTTTATAAGTGGATTTATTCTTAAGCTATCACTACTTTATCACTACTCTTGCAGATACCCTTTGTATGCAAAAGCTGCTCTCTGTCAAGCTTGTTACAAGGCATTGCGTCTTTCCAGATCCTTGGAAATGAAAGCCTCTGAGCTTCTAGAAGCAATACCTAAACCCTTTTTGTCTCTTCATCTTCGTTTTGAGCCTGATATGGTTGCATACAGCCAGTGCGAGTACAAGGGTCTTTCACCTGCTTCCCTGAAAGCCATAGAGGCAGCAGCTGCAGAAATGGACAGAAAACCATGGACTGGAGACTTAGCCCGTGTTTGGAGACAACGTGGAAAATGTCCACTTACACCTAACGAGACAGCTTTAGTACTTGAGTCTCTTTCCATCCCACCAACTACAAATATATACCTAGCAGCTGGAGATGGTTTGATGGAAATTGAAGGCTTCACAGAAACCTATGCCAACATATTTACTAAGTCAAGTCTTCTAAGTAGGGAAGACTTCACAAACATGCATGGTAATACAAAAGCTGCTTTGGATTATTATGTATCTATTAACAGTGATTCTTATGTGGCTACATATTTTGGGAACATGGATAAGATGGTTGCAGCAATGAGGGCTTTTAAAGGTTTGTATAAGACTCTATTTTTGAGCAGAAGAGGTTTTGCAGAATTAACCTCAAAGGGTCTTAGGGGAAAGGAGTTGATGGCAGCGCTGTGGAAGATTCACAGAGATGATTTTGCTATGGGAAGAGGCTCTGCTCTGCCCGAGTGTTTTTGCGAATTCAAGTTGTGATTTTGGATCTCTGTTTTGGCGAATTATTAAATTCAATTTTACTTGTCACTTTACACGAAGGCTCACCTTAGTAGTGGGTTGTAATTTTGGTTCGTATTTTTAAACTGCGAACTTGATGATTGGTCGGGCTACTATGGACACAAGGAATCCAATTGGATCAATCCAAATTTATTTTATTTTAAAATTTCTATTTTTTATGTTGTAATTTTATTATGACTTGGGAGAATATAATTTTCTTTTCTCAATTTTATTATGATTTTTATTTTGGTATTACTTTTAACTTCATTTATTGATGTGATGAAATATAACTGAGTTGAGTAAAATTGACTGTCAATCTTCTGTGAAAAACATGAAACAACTCAGATCGCCATTGTTAGTTTGGATCTAAATAATTCGACGCACGCCAGTACTTCCCCATAAGCGACTGTCAGTTCGTTATTTTTTTTCCAATTTGAGTTTATGTCATGCTTTTTCTATGCATTGTCACGATTGACACAATTAGAAACATCAATCAAGCTTTGCTATTGTTTCCGTAAAAGATTTTTAGTGCCTTTCACTTCACATATGGGCAGACTCACAGTTCCCTTAAATCTGTTCCATTGAAAGTTAAAAATAATATCGATAATCTAACTACTCACATTTTCTAATTGCATATTTTTCTATCACAAGAAACAAAATCAACTTTCATTTTTTCCAATTTAAACAATTTATGATGACAAAATACTCTTATAAGATTATGCAACTCATGTAAAGCACATTAAAATAATTTATCCTTGCATCCAGATATCAGCCCCATAATAAGAACAGTGACCTGGCATGTTATGTGACGCATTGTTACATGTACTTCTACAGAAAATGTCAAACTAATCGATGATTTGACGGTACTGCTGCAAATGTTTTAACAAATCGATGATTAACAACACATTTATAGGCTACAATGACTACCATGAATTTCTACAAATACAAATGCTGGGTCTCAAAATGGAGTCATTCAAATTGACCAATCTTCCAATTTAAAACAATAACATTTTTCGTTAAATATTGTGTCAAAGCACTCAAATTTATGAGATGCCACCTAATCCATCCTCGATGTGGGCAATAGAACTTTCGAATTCCATCACCTAATTGTCCAAAACATCATCAGTTTGGCACTGCACAAAACGAAAAATAAGTCAATTTTTTTACTAACATAACATCTAATCTCATTTGCATTAATCAACTCAACCTCTTCTGCTTCAGTTTCAAGTCACAAACAGTGTATTTTACTATCTATATGCAATCATTATACATCCTAGTTCTGATTAACCTTTTGCAGCTACTCAAATTTGATTGAAGTCATTAACTAGAAGCGTACAGGAAAACAATCTTACTATATGTCGAAGTGTCAATTTGTTCGGGAAGCTCCTTAATATCAACTTCAAACCTAGATTGCACCTGAAATCAGCATTCATAATTTTGTTAATAGAAAGCACCGTATGGAGAAAAGATGCCTTCACTCCTTCCATTTCTTAAAGTCTGTACAAAATAAACATTACTACATCTCCATGAAAGTGGGGCCTTTACCTGATTAAGAACTTCAGAGTCCGCAGTGGAGGAGACAAAAGTAATTGCAAGCCCCTTCGTGCCAAATCTACCAGCTCTTCCCACCTATAAATTCATGTCTTTAGTTATGGAGGGAACAGGGAGAGAGATAAATCATAAGCATACCACAACACGCAAGATAAAAAATAATAGTAGGTTAGGACGGGGTGAAAGAGGTGGAGAGAGGAAAAGAAGTAGTGAGCTGGAGTGGTTGGGCTGGAAGGAGAGAGCAAAATAGTGAATACAAGAGGTACCCACATTATATTTTCCACGCAGACAAGTGAAGACATGGAAAGTGAGTGTGGGACGCATAATGGATTATGTTGTGTCTTTTAGGCGTTTTAAAGATTAAAAGACCCTGCACAATGCTACATAATTATGGGGTCCAAATTTTTTATACAATATATAAAAAGTAATAATAATAACGGTTGAAGATCAACACGACTAGAAATACAATAACAAATAAAATAATAATATTACAATAACAATATTCTATAATTTATCTACATTCCTCTTCAACCAAACAAACTTCATTTCCATTCTTTTCTTCTCCTTTATTCTCTCTATTTCTTTCCTCTCTACTAAATAGAACATAAAATAAATAAATATAATGGATCCAGCATTTACCCTGTGCAAGTAAGTATCAGCAGAATCAGGCATGTCATAATTAATAACTATATTAACACGTTCTATGTCGATCCCCCTCCCTACTAAGTCAGTTGCCACGAGAATCCTTTGCTTCCCTTCCTTGAAGCCTTTGTATCGTTTCAATCTGAAATAGGTAAAAGTGTTAAAACGAAAAATGAGACTGCAAGTATAGATAAAAGTTCACATCTATGCAAATGAATGGAGTTGATGCCCAAACAATCAGTCTATCCTACTTTGAATTGAAGCTTCTGAGACAGAGACTTTAAGAATCTAAAAGCCCAAAAGTCTAAGCATATGAAAACTCAGCTTAAAGCATTAAAAACACATTAAGACTGCACATGCCATCAATCTCAAAAGAACTTGTATATACCTCTCTTCCTGTGACATTGCAGAATGTATGCAGATGGATGGGAAGTTACATTCAACCAGCAACTTGTTCAACTCTGCAGCTCTGCTAACACTCTTGACAAAAATAACTACTTGGTTGAAGTCCAGAGCATCAAGAAGATCATTCAACTTCCGGTTCTTCTCTGACTCTTGCAATTTGATGTAGTGCTGAAAAAGGTGACAAATTGAGTAGAATTTAATCTAGAAAACAGAATTTCACTAAAAACTCAACTATCAACGAGGGGAGAGAAAAATGTTAACAAAACATACCTGGACAAGACCGTGAAGTGTCAACTTAGCCTCGTCATCAACATAGATTTCCATAGGCTGAAAAGAAAAAAATTTGATATTAATCATCATAGAAAACAAATATATGAATGTCAGTTATTTTCATTTATTTATAAAACAGAATAGCAATTACATTTCAACAAGAATAAGCATTAAAAAATAAAAAATAAAACAGCATAAACCAACAAAAATGCTTCATACTATAATAATCTTCATGAAACTTCTAAGAAAATAGCATCAGTGTTACACAAAAATAAATAATAGAAGGAACTATTAAACCATCCTACCATATAAGGTAAAATAAATCACCAAATAAAAAGAACATTACATCTTGCATAAATTTCTTGCAAACGGGTCGAATCTCTTTACTAAGTGTAGCTGAAAACATCATCACTTGTTTATCATGAGGGGTCAATTTGAAAATCTCTTGGACATCTCTTCTCATATCTGTGAAGGTATAACAGAAGAAATAAGACAATATTAATAAGATATCACAGATTGCAAATGCATGGTCAGAAACACAAATTTACAGAGGGAGAAAGAGACCAAGTGATTCGAGCATCTTGTCACACTCATCAAGTATAAAATGCCTCACGTTCTTTAAACCGAGGTCCTTATCTCTAGCCAGAGCAAGAATCCTCCCAGGAGTTCCAACAACAATATGAGGACATTCATTCTTGAGCAATTCTTTGTGAACCTTGATATTGACGCCACCATAGAAAACAGCAGCCTTTATATCAGGAAGATATGTGCTGAATCTCTCAAATTCATGGCAAATCTGGACAGACAAGCTTTGTTAAGTATATACACATGCATATGTTCATCAATTTTCAGTAATACAAGAAACACCTTTATGTAAAGACTAGGAAACAAATTGCTCTAGCAGCTCAGATACATTACATCCACATGAATGCATACATACCTGATAAGCCAGTTCTCTTGTGTGGCAAAGAACAAGAGCTGCAACTTGACCAGGAACAGGATCAACTTGCTGAAGTGTAGAAAGAACAAAAACAGCAGTCTTTCCCATCCCAGATTTTGCTTGACAAATGACATCCATTCCTAAGATTGCTTGAGGGATGCATTCATGTTGCACTAATGAAGAAGCAAACAAAATTGTAGTGGACGAATCCTCAGTAAGTATACATGATCTGCCAGATCCTTTTAATGTAAAGGTTTACCAACCAATTTTCGTGACGAATAATATGCTAGTAGTGATTACCTGGTAAATGAAAAGAAAATAAATTAGAGAATAAGAAAAATTATAATAATGTAAGAAAACCAATAAATATGAGACAATCAGCAAGAAAGATTTCAGCATAGGAAATACAAAATTATAAATAATGTGTCCAGATTATCTTATTTTAAGGTAAACAAAGCTTTTTTGGTGGCTTCCTGAATAATAAAAGGTTTTGAAAGGGAAAAAAAATCTATATCCACAAGCATTCCCTCTCAAACACGCAATGATCAATAGATCCCCTCTTAATAAAAAGTATATCTTTAAGAAACTATTAAAATCTTAGCCAACTGAATTCAACATAATGTAAATTTTACTGAGAAAGGCAACAGAAAATACAAAACATCAAGATCAATAGCATTGGCAAATGGCAATGAAATCACTCGAGCACAGAAAATCAGGTCATACAGCATTACTAGAAAGAAAATTACAAATTAATCCAAGCCATCATGAAAATTTTGTAGAAATCGTGTGATTATCCTCCCATATTAAATTCAAACAAATACAATTTATGCTAAATCTTGCCTTCTGAAGGATGCTCAAATCCTGAATCTACAATAGCTCGCAGAAGCTCTGGCTTCAACAGGAAGTCTCGAAAACCCGAACTATGGATGCCAACATAACCCCTGCATCACAAAAGCAATATATGCAAAAAATCAGGAGGTGCAACATCAAAGTTTGGCTCGAAAACCTAAGCATATAATTTTTTACTAATGAAACAATGCATCAATATGTCACAACACAAAAACCCTAACACAGCTTCAATTAGGATCGTGTGTGTAAACTGCAGCTTATTATCTATCCTGAAATAACTTTTTCAATATCTACGCACTCTACTCTACAATACAGGATTCGCCAACTGTGACTATTCCTTACATTATATGCTTGTACAAACAATGTCTTGTTCACTAGCCAACACCAGGCAAACAAATTATTCAAAAACTAAATAAAGAAATAATTAAATCTACTTTCGCGCGCTTAGGTAGTACGAATTGATACTAGCAGAAGCAAATAAGAATCAACATAGCTACTTCCATCACTTTCAATCGTGGAACAGCAAAACAAAACAAAAAAAAATTACAGAAAATGACAAGTTTCAGTTTCATAATAAAACACATAATATAAAAAGTGGATAAGAGAAAGAGGAGGGAGACTTACTTCTTGCCAGATTCGGCAGGCTTGGCAGAATCGGGAGCTTTCTCATCTTCTTCTTCGTAATCGAGAAGCTCTTCCTCGTAAGCCTCGTTGTCCTTCAATTCTCCCATCCTGATTCTGTTGGTTAGGGTTAGCTTTACAAATTCAGTTGGAGAGATTGAGATACAGAAAATCGAATTCAATTTGTTGGAGAGAGAGTGCGTGAGAGAGAGAGAGCTGAGAGAAGCTGACCTTTGAAGACGCAACCAAAAGAGTTGTTGAGAATGAAATTCAAAATAAACCCTAGATCTGGTTCTGGGTTTTAGGGAGAGTAACAGCGAGCGTACCAGGAACCAGAAGATATAGGGTGTGCTACTGTGGAATAGTCCAAAAAGCCCTTGCCATTTCAGCTTTCAACTGTCCAACAACCTTGACAATACCATTAATGGAAAGAAAGATTAACTCTTCAAAACAAAACCATTTTTTTCCAAAATTGATAAATATTAATTTTATATTAAAACAGTACATCCAAAATTTGTACTAAATATTATTTATGAACCAATTATAAATTCAGTGTTCGAATAGGTGAGGCCCTATTAATTTAATGTTTAAAAATATGAAAATTCTAATTTAATCTCCTATATATCGAAGTGATCCTTAAAAATATATTTTGATGATAAAATAGTTTTATAAAACTTAGCAATAGGATATTTACTTATTTAGATACTAAAATAAAACATTTAAGAATCAACTTTTCCAATCATTTATTATTTATGAACAAAATTGCTCTTATTTTCTTATGTTCATGTTTTTTTCTAAGCACGTGATTCATACAAAATAATTGAGATTTTCTTTAGTTTTAATTTTTAAATAGAGACTCCTCTATCTTATATTTCCAATATGTGGTGGTGGTGGTCTCCATAAGGGATGATGGAGGTGGAGGAGGAAACATGGGGTGCAAAACAAAATAGCTGCCTACAATATTTTGCATGCTATGGACTCGGCCCATTTAACCTGCAGGAAACCCGAACCATGTTTGTAACTAAATTAAACGATAAAAAGTAACATAAAAAAGAATAAAGATATTTAAACACGTAATCTTGTTGAGGTTTTTGTTTTCGTTTACAAGAAAGGAATTTGTTTAAGATTAATTTAATCTTTTAACTTTCATAATTGATATGCATTGACATACTAGTCCTCATGGGAAAATATTACATATTTTATTCTTATACCAAATTTACATTACTCATTTGACTTTCGATATAAGGTTGTAAGAAATGCCGATGTATTTTATAAGCTAACTAAATGATTTATAATATCTGATAATTACAAACTAGTTTATTTTCATAAGCTACTTTGAAGTAGCAAAAGCAATACTTATGCTTTACTTGTAGCACCGTTGACCTTCAAAGGAAAGGAGGAGTTGCATTAGCGTTATCTTCAACTTCGCGGTTCACAAACACACTGATAAGTTAGAAGCTACCAAAATTAGTTCACATACCAAACAAGCTACAAGATTGAGTTAAAAAAAATGTTTTATTCCTAGTGTTTATGAAATGTAACTATTTTAGCCAACATGAAAATCCCTCATTCTGTAAAATGGAATCATGTGCCACATAGCAAACAATACTGCAAGGATAAAAGAGGGGCAAAATAAGCAAATCATAGAAGGCAGAAATTGGGAATGCTATAAAATACAAGTGCTAAAAACACAAGAATTTTAAAATAGTCGTTGCAAAGCGCAGATATCCAGCACACTCTTTGGTTGCTTGCCCATATCCATTTACAAGATGCTACACTGAACATAGGACTCAGACTAGTCATTGAAGTATAACTGACTCTGGACTTCTCATTCAGAACTCTGTTGGAGGCTTCAACCTTATCAGTCTTTTGATTCTATCCTTTTCTGTATTTTCCAAATATCCCTTCAAAACATACACACAGAAAATTGTCAAGAAAAGCATCAAGTAGAAAATTGCTCTGTGAAACAATGGAACAAGGCAGTTAGATATATTTGGATTAGTGTTTAGGGACAAAGGATCCAAGTGCTTACTGGTGGTCAGTTTTTCCCTGATCAAGTTCAAATAAATTCTTATACTTTAAGAAGACAGTATTATTCGGGCATCCATCAATTGCATTGCAGAAGATAATATCTAACTAATGGCCTAATGTAAAACAGATGCCTCCATCACACAGATCATAAGTAGATGAACAATGCCTATAAATACATATATCACATGGAATTCCTTAATAGATGAGTTCCAAAGACAAGCAGATAGAGTAAACTGACAAAATCAAAAGCTCTGGTTTTGGTTATTTTGTACAACTGAAATGAAACTGTTCTGCATGCCTCCTTACCTTCCATACAATTTCATCCAAACAAAGGCAAATTCTTCCATACTTGTCAAGGAAGAGGCGCTCACTTGGGGGCTTCCCACATACATCCTTCACAGCTGAGGTTATCACGAAGATCACTTCTGACACTGGACAGAAAAAAAACGGTAATAGAAGCAGAGATGTAAATTGTAAAGTATTCCACAGCCCTTGAAATTTACATTTCCAGCTCCAGTGAAATAAAGCATAGCGCTAAAAAGGCAGATGCAATCATGTCATTGATTATTTTCTTGATAAGCCAACCAAAACCATTCACTAAATGTAGAATCCAAGATCTGTCCTTTATGGGCAGTTAAAGTGATCGCTACTTTTACCAGCAACAATTCTAGAAAAGGAATGTTTATCACCAATACTTATTATTTGCATTATCAAAATAAAGAAAGTAAAGGGGAAGTTTTTCATCTTTACTTTTTGTCCCAAAAAACTACGATCTCTTCTTATCTTGAAGTCTGTTAGACAAATTAATATAGATTACAGGGTTTTATAGAAAAAAACATAATTAAAATCCAGCTTTCAAAAATGACATCTAAAAATGATCTGATTCTTTCTGTCCACAACTCTTATTCTACTTGCTCTTTTTTCTATTACTGAACTCTTAACTCCACTATCTCACTTTTGATTTCAAAAATCTATTATATCTTATCATCCTATGCACATTTGCTGAAAAATTAAAATCCTATGCTATATACAAAATACAAAATATAGGTTCCAAGAATACATACAGGCAAGTTCGTCATACTCGTCCTTGCCCACAACATAGATGCTGACATCCCCAAGCAACGTGTATACAATATAAACAGACCTGATGCAAGGAAAATGTACAAGTACTATAGCATCATAAAAGAATAAGAAGCATTTTTCCACAAAAAAAAAAAAATACAAATGCACAAGAGCTGGTGGTGAAAGATAATCTTGTTTCAAGTCAAACTTCAGATCGTGATAAATGATGATTCAAGATATAATAATGTGAGAGAAAAGTATGGTATACTGACTTGTGGCAAGCAACTAGGAGCTCTTCGTTTTTGACACCCTTAAGATTATCAGCTCCTAGTTTGACTAAGAAAGAACGCCAGTGTAGGCGCTCCTCAGCAGGTACTCCATGAAAACTGCAACATTGAAAATCATTAACAAGACAATATATATCAACAAAGGGGCTATTTTATTACAGTTAACAAAATGTAGTTCAAATACTAAATAATATGCAAAGCAAGATCCAATACAAAGTTACATATTCAGTTAAGCTTAATCTTACAAGCAGTTATGAAAGTTAACGGAGAAAAAATGCCCCTTGTTCAACATGTTCCAGAAAACAACTATGGCAACTGCTACTCTACCCCATCAAAATCCATGCCAAACCCATTTCAGATCCAATCTTAAATAGCAGGATTCGAACCGCAAAATCTCAAATTTAGATGCAGCATGAGAAAATTGAAGCGAATTGGAGAAGTTGAAAGCACAGGAAAAATCAGAATTGGGAATGGGAATAGAAGATGGATCTGAACGCACCGTTCGATGAGGATATTGCCCTCAGCGTTGGCAAAGAGCACTGCGAGGATCATATTCTCTGAACTTTCTCTTTCTTCTCCCTGATTCAGCTACTATCCCCAATTCCCACCACCAGCTTCAAGCTTCAAGGGTTATGGTGCGTAATGACTTAAATACCCTCCCATGTTAAACTTTATGCTTCGTATACTCATACTCATTCTTCTGTATGCTGAGATTAGATTAAGAATTTTCATTTTCTTGAGAATAACTGGTGTGTGGTATGAAGATTCGAGAAAATGAATTGGGTTGAAAAGAAATTGATAAAAGTAAGCTCAAATCGATTGAAATTAATGAAGTAAATTTTTTTCTTGAAAAAATTTAAATAGGAATGACAACTACAGTTACTATCTGTCTAAAAGAATTTGTTTTATACCTATTTTATTATTTGTTAGGTACGAAAAAATACTTAAGAATTTTTTATACATGCTGAAATTTATAAATATATGTAGATTTTCTTTAAATTTTAAAAAATTACTTAAAATATTTTTTTAGTGTAAATTCAAATAAAAATTAATTTTATAATATAATTTAAATCAAATTATATAATAAAAGATTAATGTAAATAAATTTGAGTATTCTATAATATAAATTTAAATAAAATTTCAAAATTATAACGAAACTCATGCAATACAGCTCAAATTTGAAAAAATTAGAAAAATAAATTTAATCATAAAATGCCTATAATTTTGTTAAATACAAAAATTAAGTTAAGTAAGCAACCATGTGTTATGAATGTTCTAAGGATGATCCTACGCCAAAATATCGATACGAGATTGTGATCGGTTCTGTTAATTTTTTTTAAAGTTTTCCATAATTTGTGGAATTTCTACAAGTTCATCTAACTTTTTTTTTTAAATAAAAATAAAACATGAGTATGTTTTACCCAATAGTTTTAATTTAAATTTCTTTTAAGACGAGAAAATGGACCAAATTACTTTTTTAAAAATTATCAATGCACCATTGAAAGTTATATTTTTCTTTCTTTCCTTCTCTCTCTTTCTCTAGTATGCATAGAAATGATTAATTTATAACTATAGGTTATCCCCCTAGACTGTCCCAAAAAACCCCAGTCTCAAATTTGTCAAGAACTAAAATGCGTAATTTTTAATTATAAAAATAAAACAAAAATTTAGCTAAACATAGAAATTAAAGCATAAAATTTAATTGAATCATGAACTGACCTACTTTATAAGTAGTTACCAAACAAGTATGGTCTAACATAACTCTAATTAACTAACATCCTTATCTTATTCATATTTATAGAGGTGATAGTTTCTTTAGTTATATAAGTATTGTAATGTGCTTTGCAATTTTTTTAGTTGTGTTGGTGATAGTAAAATGAAAATTACTTGAAGATCTTTAATTTTGGAAAACCTGTGTGTAATTATCTACAAAATTGTGAAGTTTGAATTAAAAAAAATCAGAATGAATAAAAGAAAATGTGGGTGGATAATATTTGATATGTTGGACCACCCCACTTAGCCCTAGGCTCTCTTCAATTGTGTACTTTGTTGCCATAAACTATTAAGATTCAAATAAATGACTAAGATGTAACAATGCCTTGGGCATTATGAAATGGTAACAGCTCACACAATAAGACAAAGCAATTAGAAGGTGCATGATCTATATCTACCCTAGCATAGCCCTCACTTGAGGTCAATTTAACCTTCAATGTTCTTGTTAGAGGCACAAATGCCGTTACCTAAAGAACCTATAGTTCAATACCACATGGCCTTGTTACTCCAAAACTCATTAATTTCAATTCAATGATGGAATATGATATTTCAGTGTCACACCTTTATATCAATTGCTTTTCCCTCCCACATTTTCCCATAAATTCACAAGTAAAAACACTTCAACCAGCTCAAGAAATTTGCGTCCCATGTTGCCCCGTGTTTGCATAGAATCAATTGCTAAAGCCATCACTTTCTTCCTTAAACGGACAAAAGCATTCTTTAGCAGATTTTCTTTTATAAAAATGATAAATTGTGAAGGTAGAAGAAGTGATATTATAATAATACGATTTCAGTAACAAGTTTTGGCAGTCATTAATATGTAGCACGACTTCTACTTTTTCGTTATTTAGAACTTGTATGGTGATAACGTGATATCACATTAGATTTTGGTTGGTTGGATAAATATGAAAGAATGGGTTTAAAAAAATTTGAATAAATTGTGTGAAGATGATAAGATTGTTTGAATTAATAGATACATGATAAGATTTAAAGGAAATGTTTGTGAAAGATTTGATAGATGTTATAAATTTTTTTTATTTTTAATTGATATATTTATAAAATTACTAATTGATCATTGTACACGAAAGTAAAAATAGTTGTAATAGAAAACTTTTTTACACTTTTTACATTTATATAATAAATTATATTTTATTTATTATTTTATAATTAAAGTCATATAATAGAAATACAATTTTAACACTTTTGAATTTTGATCCTAATTGTATCGTTATTATATGATTTTGCTTTTAAAATTCTACTCCTATAATACGATTTATCTATTTTCATAATTTGCACCATTATGATAATTTGGAAAATAAATTCCACCATTTTAGTACCTTTAACTACTTAAATTTTATTTAACAATGCACCATTTGGATTTTTATTTATTAACCTCTTCGTGGTTTAAAAACACAACTCAACTCTGACATTAACATGTTCTTGTTTTTCTTCCCCGACAAAGTGTTTAAAATGGTTAAAAAACAATGTTAATAATGGTTTTTGGCACTAATTGTTGATTAATTATAATTGTCGGCAGGATTGTTCAATTATCCAGCTATATGGGTGAATTTCAGCTGTCGGTATCAATTTAAATTCCTTCAACTATGTTCTAGAAGGAAGACAATGTCATAGTCTACGAAATTAGAATACGTGGTTCGCTATTTGTACTTTAATTAACAATGTTTCTATTGTTATGACAAAGCATTTGCATAAATACCTTCCCGTGCCTCACCCCCTCGTTTGATGTGATGGAGATATATTTATTCAAAAAACTGATATGATTTATATCTACGGGCTCTGGGCAGCATATACCCCCCAAAATATATTAAAATAAATTATTTACCGAAAAAATGGTTAATGATTTTATGTATTGATTTCATACTTTCTCAAACATTGAGAATAGACGTGTTACATAGAATGGTTTAGTAAAAAACGTGGTTAATATAATAATCACAAAAAATAAACAATATTATCCATATCTACACAACACAGTATAGTAACATGTATAGATTCATAAGAATCTAAATTACAATTCTTACTATTATAAGAGTCTGTTACGTAATAGTATTTTGTCTTGTAGCCTATTTTTCGTATTCAGAAATATTTTTTTATGTATTAAAATATTTGTTAACGTACACCATAACATAATTATAATATGTTAAATAAAGGATAAGTTAACAATTAAAAAGAAACAAACTTATAAATAATATTATTATATAAGCATATATAATCACATCATTTCTATATATATTCATCACATCATATACATTAAATAATATGCAATTCGAAAGACATAATAGTTATATTCGAACTCAGAAACTAATACTTATGAATCACATTGTAATGGATCACTTTATCGACAATTCGAACAACTTGACTATCCTACTTATAGGATATAATATAATTATTGTTGACTCTACTTCAATATGATTGACCTTACTATAACATATGTTTCTAGTATCCTCGTCACCTCCTCGCCACCTAACACCTTAATCTATATGTAGGTGTTACCAGTGGAGTGGGGGTGGAACCTGATATGTCATTAAATCCACTATAACATAACTCACCACATTAGATGCAAAATGTACCTCATTTACATTAAATGCAACTTGGTTTGACTTCAATAAATAAATATCTTCTAACTTTTATATTGATTGATAAAAGAATGTACATAATATGTAAATTATACCAAGTACAAAATGAATCCCAATTAATATTAGATTCTATTACTTGATGTAATATATATATATATATATAATATTTCATCTTCTAGCAAATGATTCAAAAGCATCTTATAACCTAACAAAAAAATCTATTCAAATAATCCATATTTTATATTCTTCCTCTCCGAGATCTACATCGCTCAAGTCATCTTCTTCTCCTATTAAAAGTTCTTCCTGTTCTTCAATGTTTTCAACTTCTTCCATATCTTCTATTAGGAATTTCCATTTTTATTGTTTTTGGCATTTTAGTTTTTAGGTCCCATATGATCAAAAGAACAAATAAGTTGTAGTTCTAGCTTTAACTTTGAAGTTCTAACTTATAAAAGGTCCAAACATAAATAATTACCTCTCTCCCATTTTATCTTGGATATTCATTGTCATTCTTGTACATCCATCTATAAAGAATTGATAAGCAAATAGAGATTTTCTTTTTAAATAACTCATTCGTTATCTTATTCAAATATGACAAACATATGAGGGATCATAAGTTCTCCACATTCTTTTCTCTACTGTATTGCCTCATCTCAAGTTGAAAAATATACTACACATACACAAGAATATTTAATATTTTGTTCCAATTTATTTCTTCTTGTAGTATGCACCTGACCAAATCAAATGTGTTTCAAATTTTTTTTTCACCCTATTCTATTACTTGTGAAACTCAAAATTTTGATGGCTACCCTTTTTAACTTTGTACTTTATCCCTCATAAAAAATATTTCTTATGTAATTAAAAATTTATAAATCATATAAAAATGTTAATAAGTAATTTAATTACTATTTTTTTTATTTATAATATATATTGAGGTGTCCATTCCAAAAAAGTTCCAGAGCTCCCTTGAATTTTTCAAATTGTTGATGAATTTGCAAATTTTGTTTTTGCTTTTGAAACTCTTCTATGAAATGTTTTAGATAAGTGATACTTAGTAGTACAAATTCAGATGTAATTAAGATAAAGGAAAGCTATATGAAGTGAAATGTGTAATTGCAAATTCCGTCTAGTATAAATAAATTTCCAGACTTCTTTTATTCCTTTTGCTTGCTTTTAAAAAATTTAAATAATTTGATCCTTAGTTCTATCTATCGATCACCTTCTAAATATATTGCATCACTATCTACAAGCATTTTAAACAACATTCATTTTTAAATAAGTATTATTAAAAATGCTTTTAATATATCACTTTGCTTTCATTGTTAATATCTTCAAAATTTTATTATTCATTATAGTAAAAAGATCTATTTATAATATTTAATAAGAATAAACAAGAAAAATATCATATAAAAACTATAAAATATCATTAATCTCTTAAAATACGTCTTAAAATAAATTCGGGGTGAAGTATATTTAGTTAACACTGTCTAATTCTTTGGTCAAGAGAGGACAGATCATTATTGCAGAAATCTATCTTCAAATAGAAACATGAAAAAAAATTAAATTCTTTAAGATACAATATTACTACATAAATTCTTATATTTGTTCACATTTTTAATTCGAAAATCAGTATGTAAAAAGTAAATTACATGTTCATAATGTGAAAAAAATAAAAAACTTACAAATTCTGACTTTTGCAACACCCTAAATCGATAAATTATTATTTGAAAAAATAATTAGTTTATGAATCCAAAGTTCAATATAAGTGTAATTTATAAAAGACTTCATAAAAAATATTTTTAAATCAGTAAGAATTCATATTTATGAACGAATAAAGAAATCATATTTAAACATGTAAGAATCAGTAAGTGACTGTTAAAATACATAAATAATGAAATATATTAGTTATTACTTCATAAAAATTATATTAGAATAATAAATTTAAAACGGTAAAATGAATATGGAAAATTAATATACTTTTAGTGTTATTTATGTAGTATTTTCTAAAATATATAAATAAATACTTTTTATTTCTATAATATTAGTTACTCTATATATTGATTAAGTATAGTACATAAACTTTAGGTTTCCTCTAAAAAATTACTTTCTATTAAATGTATGTTTTTTATAAAATATTCCTTAGTCATCAATACTGGCAAATGAAATAAGAGTCCATTTATTGAAAATTATCAATTTACTTCTTCAAGGCAATGCTTTGACACAAAAACCTAAACCTAAAAGTGAGAAAAAAAAAATTATTGTTTGTTTTGTGGAGTTCTTGTTGAAATCAGTAGGAATTCAAACAACCAAATCAGACAGCCAAAGACAAATTTAAGACACTTAACAAATTTTAGCTCTCCACTTTTTCTTTTGTGATATATTTTTTTTTTAATTTTTGAAATTATATATATATTTTTCATTTCGTGTAATCCTTTGGAATAGTTGGATAATCAACATATATATATGTAAATAAATGGAGAGATGAGCTTGAATGTGTGTTTTATAAATATTTTAAACATTCACTTTCACTTCAATATTTTTTTAATATAACGTAGATCACCTCTTTTATTTTATTTAAAATAAGTTTGTTGATTACAATTTAATAAAGAATTATGAAACTAAAAATTTAAAATGTAAAAAAGAAAAATATTTGTATAGACAAAAATAAATAATTTAATTATGAAAATATTACATTCACTCCTTGATTTTTCTTTTTAAGTCGCAGATTTTCTAGTTTTAAAATGATATTATTGATATTACTGGGATAACATTTATATTCTTTATTTTATTTATATTTATACTTTTATTTTTTTACAAAATATTTATACGTATTAATATTATATTTAAATATAATACTAAATTATAAATTTAATCATATATTGTATAACTAATTATTTATTTATATATCAAAATAATTGTTTAATATAATGTTTATACTTTTATAAGATAATTTATAACTGAGCGATAATATAACTATTTTAAAATTTTGTTAATATAACAATTAAATCATTCAATTTTTTTTATAATTTTCTATATTAAAACTTCAGTTTTTAATCAATACAGTGTTTTGAAATAAAACAAAAAAAGTAAGTTTCACTTTATTAAAACATAAGAAAAATGATTTATTAAAAAGATAAGAGAAATTAACATCTTTTAAAGATTAGAAGGACGCGCAATTGCGAGTTTAAAGAAAACAATGTCTATTTTAAAATAGAAAAAAAAAAAAGTGTAAATGTCATTTAAGTTTGTGAAAGATAAATACAGTTTTCTCTTGACTTTTTTTGGAAACCAAAATTGTGTAGTCACAAATTCATAAGAGGAAAAAATGGATTTAAGTATATTTTCTAAAATTATAAACTAAATTCATCAGTATGAAAATGTGAGTACATTAACCAAGAAAATATAACCTTTTGCTAAATTTATGAGTATAAAAACTTAAATTTTCTTCCCATTGATGAATGCATGCTAAAAATGAAACAAAGGAAACAATTTGTGTTCAACATTTGATTCATTCATATTAAGATATATTATTATAAAAAATATTTAAAGCAGGGAATGGTTTTTACAGGGAAAATGAGATGAAGTAGTTTAAACACAACTAGGTAGTAGGTAGTTACACACACAGTGGAAACATTCACAGCCACATACATTAAACTTAACATCCTCATTCCTCACCAAATTAATGTAGTACCACTCTCACTATCCTTTCCTATTTGGGACACAAAGAAACTAATAAACTAAGTGAAAAAGGACCAGAGCAGTGACTTAAAATTCCCTGAATGCCCACATGAACATAAAAGCATGTTGGAATGATGATGTTGAAGATCCAACTCAATTCCTATTCAGCAGTTCCTCTATCATCTGCAGGGCCATTCTCTGCTCCTCATCCAACCCGTTACCTTCCTCAGGCTTTATCTTCTCTGGGGCATGATGATCCACCACAACAACAGGAACTTCTGAGTCAGAAGAAGGACTTTGATCTTGATCACCCTCGCTGTTCTTCTTTTCCAACTCAACCATCATGATCCAGTTGGAGTCAGAACGAGGGCCTGCTCTCTTCTGCCACACCCCTATGTGGGAATTCTCAGTGTCAAGCCTTAGGCAAGTGAGGGAAGGTGAAGGGGACTTGCAGCACTTCCTGAGTTTTGCACTCAGAACTTCAGACAATGTGGTGGTGGTGGATGAAGAGGAAGTGGTGGAGCTGTGATTCACCAGCTGGTTTTCACCAACTGGGAAGTTTGTTTTGGCGTTTCTTCCACTCATCAAAATGGCTGCTTCATCATATGCTCTTGCTGCTTCCTCAGCTGTCTCAAATGTGCCAAGCCACACCCTCCTTTTCCTATCAAACACCACAAATTGCAAAGTATATAAGACTCTCACATTCAATGCACATTATTATGTAGCAATGCCACCGATTTTAATTAATTCAGATACTACAAAGGTTTTACAATAGGTTCTGGAAATCTTTGCAACCGTGTATAGTGACTACAATTGAGGCAATTTCTTGCAATGTCAAGGATCTTGATGAAAACCATGATTGTTATAACATTGGCTACAATTTAAAACTAAAGGGCGATTAACAAAACAAAGAAGAGAAAAAAAGATTGTACTTTTCTAAATTTTTTGTTGAGAAGTGGAAGAAATAAACAATTGAAAGTCTTTATGAGATGAGTTTGATGAGAGTACAATAAAGGGTGACGAATCTCAGAAACCCAGGAGCCCCAATGGCGTTGCCTCACACCTCTGAATTTCCTTGATTGCACCATGTTGGCCAGAAGTATGTAGTCTTACCAAAGGGGGAGAGAGAGAGAGTGAGAGAAAGATAAAGAAGGATACGGAATTTGTGACAAAGAATGTGAAAGTCATGGCGAGTTATAAAGCACAGGGTGATGATGCAGTAATTCAAGGCTACATCCACAAAAGGGACACGTGATTTTGGTTTGGTAGGATTTCCACACAGCAGGGATAAAACCAAAGGATCAAATTATTTTACCATCTTTTCATGCCAATGTTGGTAGTGTATGGAGTGTCCTTAACAGTGATAATAATACAACTTAGAGTAAGGGTTACAATTATAGGATATAAAAAGGTTAACAACACAAACTGCCAGCTTTCTTTACAATATAATATAATAAAATCAGACTGAACTTTCAGATGCTTCACTCCACTCTTATTACTCAAGTGGTCCGTGCACGTAGATGGCATATGTCGGCGATTGTGACTGTTTGTGACCACTGACATATAATAACTTGAATAGCATTAATTTTCAAACTATGAGATGCTTAGTTCATTGATTGTGATGTCACTACCAATTATAACTTAAGCTTAACCTTCAAAGCATATTATAGTAGTATTATAGTATATAATATGTATATATACACACACACATGCATATATAAGCTAACATTGTAAAGTTTTCACACTGGTCCAGCATAATTTGTCACTTTGGTTGTTAACTTTTACACTAACTTAAAAGCATACCGTGCATGATTTTTCATTGGTTGACATTATAATTTGTTTTACTATGTATGGCTCTTGTCCTTCTACAATGCTTTCGGTTCTGCAGCATAATTTGGAAGTGTTTGTCAGTTGCATGAAGGTGGCAGCCGTTTGTCCTTGCTCTGGAAGTTCCTTTTTTTCTATATACCACCAGGCTGGCAAAGTGACACTGAATAAGTCATGAAAAATACAAAAATCATTCAGTGATTTTGAATTCAAATACGAGATAATTAACACAAAAATTAGCAGCAGTTGGTTTATAAGTACAAATAGGACCATTTCTTAAAGAAGATTATTCTATGGTTAATGAAAAAGTTAGCATAATCATAAACTTTTTTCAGGGATGCATTATCTGCTAAACCACTGTGGACAAAAGGACACAAGATGATAAACGTCCGAACTCATTATCAATTTTTGACTACAAAATGTAAAAGAACAGTGTTATTTGTTTACACGGTATATCTTTTATTGCAATACTATTCTCAATCCACATCACTTTTGCGTATATGAAGATGTATTCACAATTCAGGTATAAAAGTTTATGAGTGTTGAACTAAGATTTATTTAGATCTAGTAAAATTTAGGTGCTTGTAGATGTATAGGTATAATAAGTCTGTGGATTTTAAGCATGCTATCATTGCTATGCATATAGCCACTCCATCAGTTGCTCATTTTCTTCAGATTTGTAATTGCATTTTCCATCTTCTGCCCAATATTAGATACCGCACATTATTGATCGATCTAATTTCACCTTTTCAGCTGTCAGAACAAAAGTTTCTTTTGAAGGAAAATGAAGTTGAGTCTCCAGAAAGCTAACAGAGCCGCGAAAGCGTGCTTGTTTTTGTTGGGAAAATGCTGCAAAATACAATGAACTAATAGACCATTAGAACAGCATATGAACATACTAAAGAAAAAAAAAAACTCTGATATATTGCAGCTATAAGGAATAAGATGCAGGAGTTGTAGAGTTATAATTCCTTGAGTATTCTGCATTAATAATTTAAAAAAATTCATCAAACACAAAGAAATTCCTTCCAAATTAGGAAAGTTGCAGCTAAATGGAGTTAGCACTAACAATCACGTTTGAGGAATGCACGTGACTTTATCTTGTATCCTAGCTCTAGAACTTATAATGCTGCATGCACTTATGTTGACTCAAAATTATATAGAGCTGCTACCAATATAACATTATTGTCAGAGACAAATAATCTTATTTTTAAGCACGTGATCAAAGATCAATCTCAAGATGCTAACTTCTTAAATAAACATCCTTATTTCAACAAACCCATCAGCCAACATGTGATAAAGGTGAGATCTTTGATTAATCAAAAGGGTTGAGAATTAAGGATGGAAGAATAATGCAGATGAGTTAAATAGTTTGAGAAAGAACTATGTGAGTACTGATCTGTGATCCTAAATTGCAGAAAATAGTGTAGTAAAAAGTTTTACACGTTCTATGGTTGTGATGAGTATTGTTACTTTTTGTCTTTTTATTATTATTCTGACTTTGCCGTAAGAGAGGAGTGGTCCTCTTGCATAAAGTGGCATGTTGTATGAAGGGTGGTGTCTCAAAAAAGGTAACTACCTAACTGGAAGGAGCACATAGCGTGCGTGTTTTCACTGTAATGGAAAAAGTTACAGCCCATGTGATGTAAACATCGAGTGACACAGTACAAGTGCAATGCGTTGTAGTAGCATTATTTATGGCTTCATAAAGAAGCTAGCGGGGTTGAACCCCCCACGGTAACGTGCATGCTTCCTCATAGCTACCAAGGTATGTGCGTGCCCTTTATTACTAGTCGGGATTGCATCACCCATTTGCACATGCACACACTTTAACACTACACTTCTGCTAATCACTTTTCTGTTAAGTATTCAAGTGTCAGTCTAATTCCATATTGATAAAAATAAAAAGTTGAGTAACATGTATATATATAAGAAAAAAATCCACTAGCCTAATATCTTAGGTGGTGTCAATTTCTGATATAAACGCTCAGTTTTTATTATTGTTTATTCTTTCCGGTATTTCTATCCTCAAATTTTCTGATCATTTACATTTTATTAGTGGAAGTGCAAAGAGACAACAACTACACTGTCATTTTACCTAGTAAACTCACCTTGGAGGGGAACTAACTACAGTGTTTAGGTCAATTGTTTAGGGTCATTGATTTGGTTGGACAAGGTTGGCCTAACTCTTTGCCTTGTCAAATTTTGATGCATGACTCTGACAGCTATCCACTACCCACTTCTTAACGGAAAAATATCTTACCAAATTAACTATACTCATTGACAATTGAAGACTTAGCTTCTGTAACCTTGAGAAGTTGAGTTCAAGTTCTTATATAGGATCTCATACCTAATGCAACTAACTTATAATTTCAAGTCTTTCCTCTAATGCTTTGCCTCTTAACTTGCCTAGCTTTGTAGCCCAAGTGATGTCTTTTTCTATCAACCTAGATCTGGTATGCTCTTTTCGTTTATTAAGCATGAGATAATCATGCCTTATAGCTGTATCTATCCATTTACGTGTGTGCCTATAATCAGCTCTGATTATTAGCATTCGTTCATCATTTGATACAAAACAATAATACCAATAACATAACCATTGTGATACTTTCTTTCTCCACTTTCAACTACAGTTTTTCTTGCTGCATAGGTGAAAATTTGTACTTTGAGATTAAGAATTGTGTGGTGAAAACCAGAATTAAATCTGAATACATAGTTATGAGTTTCGGAGATTTTAAGTTTTGTAAAACGTTGTTGCATCTAAACACATGTACACATGGATCATAGAACGGAGCTAATCACGAGGGCCGGTTTGTAGCCCCTTGTGAAAATGTGTGGGGGTGACTTCAACATTTAAACCTCTTGCTATGCATAGATTGCATTCTCTAAATGTCAAAGTTCAACTCAGTATTATTTTTTTTTAATTTTTTATTGTTGTAGTGGGTTGGATAAGACTAAATATTTTTATTTATCATTTTATTAATATCATATATTATATTTATAAATTTATATCTTGTTTCATAGTTCATTTTAATATTTTTTTTATAATATGGTTCTTTGTTTATTTGTAGGAAATAATTAATCACTTAAATCTTAAGTCTTTTTTTTTGGCGGTTATACTTGCATTAAATCTTTGTTTTATAAAATATTTAAATTTACGATAAAAAAAAAAAAAAAAAAGACAAAGAACCTTTCTACATTTTTTTCAATTAATTTGAAGTTATCTTGGTCATGACGAATTTATTCACTTGCAATTTTTATGCGGGTTAAATATTGGATAAGTTGAAATAGAGTGGATCTACAAATTTGACATGTACAATTGTAAGATTCAACAATATTACATAGGATAGAAAACGTCATAAAATATAAATGAAATTGCTAAAATGTTTTATTGTTAGTCACACGTAAGATTTAAATTTAGTAAATTGAATGACCATAAAATAATTTAGTTATGTTGCGTAAAAATAATAATATTCCTATGTATTCAAATAGGTACAAACCTTATAACCCATCATACTTATCTATTTATATTTTCTGGACTATGTTGTAGGAAGTGTGAGATGTTACTTAATCAATTATAACACCAGAATAGAATAGGAGAAGTTACATACAAAAAAGGGTTGATTGAGAAAATTCTTAAACTTGATCATAAAAAGAGCATAACTAGTCTTGTACGTGTGTTTCTTTTTATCAAATTTACTTAGGTTTATAATTTGTTTTTCATCAGTTTCGAACTTAAAAAGGAAATGTTTGAGATAACCTTTATTCTCCAAAATAGTTTACAAAAAGGCTTGTTTATATCCTATGTTGGTGTTGTTTATTCACCTTTTATAAAAGAATATTTATTCCTCTTTCCCAAATTCTAAAATTCAAACAATATAGTTCTTTTTTCATCTATTTACTCTTCTTCAATCCCCATTTTCATATTTTTAATTGTTATGAGTAAGTTAATATTTTTTTCCAAACCTTTTATAATTTTTATAAATAAGTTAATAAAATCACTTAATAATAGTCAATTAATAAAATTATTACACATTTACTAAAAATATATTTTAACCCTTAAGTTTCTTATTTTGAAGATTCATTATGTATGAATTTCAAATATTGTTGGATTAAAATATAGTTTATAAATTGATAATATTTTTATTTAAAAATTGTTGACACTCCAGAGATCACAAAATTCAGCCTATGAACAAAAAGAAAAACAGTTGAGGATAGGATTGATCATCTGCATCCTATCAAAACTAAGGCACGCATTCATTTATTTTGAAAATTCCAAAATATAGTAATTATATTTGAATTATCTTCTTAAAATAAATAAAAAAATACGTTTTAGTTTTTATAGATTGTAAAAAAGGTTTAAACTAAACTATAGAACTGATAAAAGACATCATTTTAGTTGGTTATGACCTATAAAATATGTTTTGACAGGACTATATGCAGTGATATAATAAAAATACTATTTATTTAATAATTTTATCTTATAAATATTTTTTACATTTGTGTTATATATTATTTTTCATAAAAAAATAAACACGGCAGATAAATTTTTAATATATAGTATTTTTAAAATAATTCAATTTCATAACTCCACTCAATCCAATTATAATTGAGCTAAGTTAATTTAATCACTAAATACAAAATTAATTTAATTGAGTTGGTTGATAAGATTTGCAATCCTATAACTTATATTATCTGCTCACACGTGAGCCATTTCTAAAAGCAGAAATGTCTGCCTCCAAGCTATGAAAAATGTTTTTTATTAGGAATATTTAAAAAAAATAAACAAAATATGTAAATAAATAGCACTAAACCAGGTGCAAATAGCATAGCCTCAAAACGAACAATGCCACACTAGCCCAAAGCAAAGTGGGCTATGTTTTTTATGTCTACACCAAATTATAATGTTAACTCATTGGTTCAATTTTTTGGACACATATGACACACTAGTTATTGGGCTCATCTTGTTGCATATCTTATTTTAGATATGTCCAACTAAATTTAATTAGGTTATAAGTCTTTTATAAATTTAAATATTTTTCTTTAAATTTTTATTAATAAATTTTATTTTATTGAGTGTTTAAATTTTATGTTATTTTGTTTTGTTATTAATAAATGATGTCCTTTATTACATATTTATTAATAATATGACAAAAATTTAATATTTTTGTCTTCATCTGATTAATTGTCTCACTTTTTTTTTTTCCTCTTTAACTACCTTCAACTCGGTTAATTATATAGGAAAAAACGAGTTGATTGATAAGTTTAAAACAAAAAGATATAATGTATCTGTAATTAATCATGTCATCTTGTTCACTGTAAAAAAATAATGAATATGTTTTGATTTTCTTTTTCTTTTTATAGTTTCATTTCTCAATTTTTTATCAAATTCAAGGCAGTGAAATATGTAAGATCATATAAACTTTTATACTATTTACTATTCAAATCAAAATCAAACCTATCACGGTGACACGGTAAAATTATAATATTATTTAATTAAAATTAACATTAACGCTATTAAAATTTATTTTGTACTTTCAATTTTGTTTTACATGAGTATTAGTCACGTGAACAGAATTTTAATTAAAATAAATTTTAAATTTAATGAAAACTTAAAAATCTTTCTAACTTTAACATTTTCCTTTTTTAAATGAATGAGTCTGAACTATAATAAAATCAGCTAGAACATTTTTAACGTGTATATTCTTTTTAAAAATTAAAAAAGAAATTACAAGCTACATATAAGTCAATAATATCTACTTGTGTTACGATTCTGTTATTTACAATATTATAAACTCTTCAATATTTTAGCTATAATCTCAATTTTAACGTGCTTCAACTTATAGTCTGAATTTATCTTCAAAATTATCAAAATCAAAGTTTGTAGAAATCCGAAAATCATGAATTGATTAGGAGACCAATGAAGAAAAAACAAAGAGTGTTGAAAAAATAGGCATAGAATTTAATTCATTTTCCTACCGACACTGAGAATAGTAACGTTGTTTCGTGCAATTAACGATACACGGTTTTCGCTTTCAAACAAAAACCCGTGCACAGTTTTCCAACTTATTTTCTGTATTCAGATCCATCGTGGTTAATTAATTTTATTTAGTACCATATTATTATTACTAGTATTCAAATTATTTAAAAAAATATTAAATTACTTTTATTTGTTTTTAGCTGAAACAGAGTGAGATCCGTGTGTCTATGTAATTTTATTTTATTGAATTAAAATTAGTAATTCTTAATTTTATATTTTTAAATACATATTTATGTATGTAATTCTTTTATTTTTTATCATGTTTGGATTTGAAATATTATTTAAAATTTGTAAGATTAAGATTAGAAGAATTTCAAAAATTAATTGTGAGAGAGAATAAGACGATCACTTCGTTAAAATAGAAATAATCTTCTATATATGGTTAGTTATGCTAAGAATCTTTTTATATATAGTTTATAATAAGAGCGTCTTTGAATTTGGTTTACAAAAGTGTTAAAACTAAGTTGTTTTTTTTTAATTTAAAAAATTGTAATATATATGTAATAATTTTGCTGAAGTTTAATGTACACTCCTTCTCTGACGAAAAACTAATTATTCTGTGTATAGATAAAACTAAGTATATTAAAATTCATTTTCAACAAAATTATTTTAAAAGATAAATTATGATAAAGTTTTAAGAAAAATATAATTTTTCAACTATACGTGTCACCTAGAAAAATGTATTCTTGCAATTAACGATACACGCATTTCACTTTTATTGTCGAGATCTGAAAAATTTATGTATTTAATACGACAGTGTCTACTCTGACATGTGTATGGCAGAAAAAAAAAATATCAAATACTAATCTATCATATACGTCAAATATTTAAAAATATCGAATTACTTTTAATATAACAGATATTTAAATGCTTATTAGTTTAAATAGTCATTACAAACGGTACTGTGGATCGACTCTTACAAAAATACATAAATATGATTTTAAATTTAATCTTAGACTATAAATTGTAAAGGAATAAGTAACAAATTAAGTTATAAAGTGTGACTATATTCAGCATTTAAAAATTTGGTTAATGCATTAATCATTTCAAAATTATAAATTGTCGTCTTTGCATTTTAAAAATTATTCTTTGATAAATCAGTTCCTCGTTATCTAGGAATAGTTTTTTGTTTCCTTCATACTTGAAATAGCTTTTATGAAACTTTAAATATATAAAAAATTCTTTTTCTTATGAGTTTTTTTTTAACATATCTCAATAAATTTATTACATAAAATTATTAAAATTAACTATTTTTTTAACCTTTTTTGGATAAACTAGCTCAATTTACCAAAAACCTTTTTTGTATAACATGTTTTAAATAAGTATTATACTAAGTGGGTTATTATGTACACCTTTAACATGTTATTTGATGGTTTTCGTTCAACATATTTTAATCATAAATAGTTTCTTTTTCAAAAACTAAATCATGAATGTTATTCACTCGTGTGTGGAAGATAGTGATTAAAAAATCAAAAGGAGAAATTTTTTAATGCAAAATAAGTGAAAATGTTCCAAAAATTCATAATTTATTTTTCTTTTCTTAATCAGTGTTCTTAAGACATTTGTTAGTAGTTGCCTTACAAAGAGTTTACTAAAAGTTTGGTACTCCAAAGTAATATTTTATAATTTACTAGTAATTATAACAAAAAAAATCAACTACTAACTTTTTTGGTCAGTGTTAACGTTTATTTATTTAAATCGTTATCATGTAACTAATAAAAAGTTAATAGAGACAGGCTTACCAAATTGTCATATTACAATCTTTACAATATGTATAAATATATACAAAGTGTATAAAAGACAAAAATTTCAAAAAATAATTATGATGTATTAATGCAGAACTCGAAATAAAAAATTCTTTAAAATCAATAATTCTAGTACATGTAAAATAAAATAAAATTAAATGATGAACGTAAAAAATGATTGGACAAAGAGGAAAAATAAATTTTATGTTTTCAGATGATGCTATTTTGACACCACTATTCATTTTTTACACCATTTAACATTAATATGTATTATTGTTTTATTTATATATAATATTTTATTAATAAAATGTCGTGTTAAATAGGAGTATAAGTAAATAATGATGTCAAACTAACATTCTTCTTATTTATAATCACCATCCGAATTTTCTATTCATATCTATTATTTTCAATATAATTATCATACTCCTAATGAATATAAACTATCTCATATACATATCACACACACTCACCTTAAAAAACATAACTAAATAAATTAAAACTTAGACATAATTTAAATTCAATTATAATTTTTCAATTTATTTCAACCAAACATAGAAACAAGTCCTTTCAAATTCATTATGTTTCATAAATGTATTTACAAATTGAAAAATCTCCTTTCAATTGAGTTATTTGTTAAAGAAGAATTGAATGTTGGACACGTTATTATACTGTAATTTTGTTTTTTTTTTTTATCAATGATAAAGTAACATTTTTTTATTTTTTTTTTTTTTTTTATCAATGATAAAGTAACATTTTTTTATTCTTTTTCTTCTTGTTTACATTTTACTGAAATTTACAAATAATCTGTAAACGAAAAATTTACTGTTTTTTCAAACGAGATTCTAGAATTCAATTTTTAATAAGTCAGTGTATGTATTTTTTTATACAAGGACAATATATTTTCCAAGAAAAGTAATGTTGTTTAAAACTATGAATACGTATTACCACAAACATAATCTCCCCTGCAGAATCATTTCAGAAAAGAAAAAGGGAAACAATTCAAGCATCTCTTGAGGAAATAATATTGGATCAGGTACATTATTTTGTAAATATATTTTATTAGTAGATTCTCATAAACAATTACCACTTTCATACAAACAGACAAAAAAATGGGATGCATCAAATATTGGTGGTCCAATATTTACCAAATTTGGTTAATTTGATTCTATATTTTTGTCCTCTTTAATATGCCATAGTTATAGAATATTTATTAATTTTACTTACTATAATATTCACAGAAAACTCCATTGATCATTATATTTAATTATTATTCTTCTTATCATTTTCATTTATAAAGATGAAACACGTTATCCTAATTGATTCACTATTTTTTTTTTCAATTAAACATGAAAAACAAAGGCATAAATAATTGTAAATAATTAGGAAAAAAAAAAAAACAGAACACATCTAGAAGAAGTCAAGTGAAGAGATGATTGTGCTTTCCCACGAACACGACGCGATTAGAATGCAATATTGTGCAATAATATGAAAAGTTGAAACTTGCATGTTTTTTCTTCCTTCCTTCTTAAAAGGACACACTCACTCACTCATCTCCATTTCCACTTCTCCTTTCTCGGATCTCTCTCACACCCTTTCTCTCTTTTCTCCTTCTCCTTCGCTTTCCCTTCACAAGGTACTCTTTTTTTCTCTTCTCACTCTTTCCACACGCTCTGTTTTTTGCTCTGCCACTTCTATTCTGAAACATTCTTTCCCCATTCCAAGCGGTTCTGATCCACCCGACGATCTGATCTAACTCTTTCATCTCTCAAATTAGTATCTTTTGTGTGTCATGCACATCAACTAGGCTAGATTTTATATGGGTGCTTTGCAAGTTTTTTTTTTTTTTTTTTTTCACGTTTGTGTGATCTAATGCCAAGTGGGGTTGGGTGGATTTGCATTGCAGGTGGGAGATGGCGCAAATTCTGCTTCATGGGACTCTCCACGCCACCATCTATGAGGTTGATAAGCTCAATGCTGGAAGTGGCGGCAACTTTTTCAGCAAGGTATGTGTTTCAGGCCTGTTTGGATCTTGTTGATCTGGTGGTTTGATTGTTGATTTTGAGTTGTAGTTTGTTGGATTTGAATTTGGAGCTGGTGTGTGTTTCCATTTTTGTTGAAAATTCATGAATCGAAGTGGACCCTGCTTCCTTTGAAGGATCCGGGATTTGTTTGATCTTGATCGTTTGTGATAGTATCATGTACCAATAAATTCATAACGTAAGGAACTTACCTGATATTGTATTGTGTGATTGTGTGATGTATCACGAGAATAAGGGAGGGAAATTGAAGTTGATGCAATTCTGAGATTTTCTGCAAATGATTGATTGGTTAAATTTGTTATCTGGTTTCAACTTTTGTGACAATGATCTAGTAGTGCAAATTGTTTACAGATCTGTCTGTGAATTCTATCTGGAAATGAATTGTGCTGGCATATAAGAGTTTCTGTTAAAGAATGAGAATGTTAATCCATGTTAGTGTTCGTAGTAAAGGTTTCTGCAAACGGATCTTAATTTAAATTTTGATATAACTGTTTGCTCAACATGAATCAAATTGCTGACTTTAGTTGGAATTACCGTATTCATTCGTCTGGTGTTTTACTTTAGTGGCCATTAATTTTATCCTATGTAACCTTTATTACACATATGCTTTACTATTCATGGGTATTTCAATTGATTTAGATTTGATCCTTTATTTTCCTAATCACTGTTATTGACTCCTTTAATGCTTATTCTGCTACAGCTCAAGCAAAACCTTGAGGAGACTGTAGGTATTGGAAAGGGAGTTACTAAACTCTATGCAACCATTGATCTGGAGAGGGCAAGAGTAGGAAGGACTAGAATTATAGAAAATGAACATACTAATCCCAAATGGCATGAGTCTTTTCACATTTATTGTGCCCATGTGGCTTCAAATATTGTATTCACTGTGAAAGATGATAATCCCATTGGGGCAACTTTAATTGGAAGAGCATATGTGCCTGTTTCTGAGCTTTTGGATGGCGAGGAAATAGATAGGTGGGTTGAAATCTTGGACACAGAGAAAAAACCAATACATGAGGGTTCAAAGATCCATGTGAAGCTGCAATATTTTGATGTCTCAAAAGACCGCAACTGGGCTAGAGGAATTAGAAGTCCGAAATACCCTGGAGTTCCCTATACTTTCTTCTCACAGAGGAAAGGATGTAAGGTATTTCTGTACCAAGATGCTCATGTACCTGATAACTTTGTACCAAAAATACCTCTTTCTGGAGGCAAGAATTATGAGGCTCATAGGTGTTGGGAGGATATATTTGATGCCATCACTAATGCAAAACACTTGATATACATTACTGGTTGGTCTGTTTATACTGAAATTTCCTTGGTAAGGGATTCTAGGCGGCCAAAGTCTGGGGGAGACCAAACTCTTGGTGAGCTTCTCAAGAAAAAGGCTAGTGAAGGTGTTAAGGTATTGATGCTTGTTTGGGATGATAGAACATCAGTTGGTTTGTTGAAAAAGGATGGATTGATGGCTACTCATGATGAAGAAACTGAGCAGTTCTTCCATGGCACTGAAGTGCATTGTGTTTTATGCCCCCGCAATCCTGACGATGGCGGGAGCATTGTTCAAGACTTACAAATTTCTACCATGTTTACTCATCACCAGAAGATTGTGGTGGTTGACAGTGCAATGCCTGGTGGAGGAGGGTCTGAGAAGAGAAGAATTGTGAGTTTTGTTGGGGGTATTGATCTCTGTGATGGAAGATATGACACTGCCTTCCACTCACTTTTCAGAACCTTAGACACAGCACACCATGATGATTTTCATCAGCCTAACTTTCCTGGTGCTGCAATCACAAAAGGTGGTCCAAGGGAACCATGGCATGACATCCACTCCCGGCTTGAAGGACCAATTGCTTGGGATGTTTTGTTCAACTTTGAGCAGAGATGGAGAAAGCAAGGTGGAAAGGATCTACTTGTTCCACTGAGAGAGCTTGAAGATGTGATTATTCCCCCATCCCCAGTAACTTTTCCTGAAGATCATGAGACCTGGAATGTTCAGTTATTTAGATCTATTGATGGTGGTGCTGCTTTTGGGTTCCCAGATACCCCTGAAGATGCTGCCAAAGCTGGACTTATTAGTGGGAAGGATAATATCATTGATCGTAGCATTCAAGATGCTTATATTCATGCCATTCGTCGCGCTAAGAATTTCATCTATATTGAAAATCAGTATTTCCTTGGAAGCTCTTTTGCATGGAGCAATGATGGTATTAAGCGTGAGGACATTGGTGCATTGCATCTAATCCCAAAGGAACTTTCACTTAAGATTGTTAGCAAGATTGAAGCTGGGGAAAGGTTTGCAGTGTATGTTGTAGTCCCTATGTGGCCAGAGGGTGTCCCAGAAAGTGCATCAGTTCAGGCAATATTGGACTGGCAAAAGAGAACAATGGAGATGATGTACAAGGACATTGTTCAGGCACTCAGAGCTAAAGGAAGTGATGAAGATCCCCGAAACTATTTGACATTCTTCTGCCTTGGAAACCGCGAGGTGAAAAAATCAGGAGAATACGAGCCTTCCGAACATCCAGACCCTGATTCAGATTATCAGAGAGCTCAAGCAGCAAGGCGTTTCATGATTTATGTTCATACCAAGATGATGATTGGTAAGTATGACAATTACGGCAAAAGCACCAAACTCGTGCAAACATTTTTTATTTTTACTAAAAGGGTGCAAATTTTGTTTTCTTATGAAAGTAGGTAAGTCTTACCACATAAATACAATTTCAAGTAAAGAAATCGTGTCATGGAAATATTGTGGTACGACTTTAGATGAAAAAAATAGAATTAAAGTCATGTCAACATAGTAGGACATCAATTTTATTTATTTTTTATCAAAATCGTGTTAACGTGACATGATTTCAGTTGTCTTACAATAGCACACGATGACACGACTTCTTCACTATTTCGTAAAAAAAAAACATATTTTGCATCCGATTGGTAAATACCGAAAAAAATTGCAACTTTTCGGTTGCTTTCGACTACACTGCTATAGTTTGTGAAAAAAATCTTACAAATAATGTACATTATGAAGCCATAAATTGTATACTTTTATCTTTACTCACACAATCATATATTTTGCTCTTTGCAGTTGATGATGAATACATAATCATTGGATCTGCCAACATCAACCAGAGGTCAATGGATGGGTCTAGAGACTCTGAGATAGCCATGGGGGCTTATCAGCCATATCATTTGGCTACCAGGCAGCCGGCACGTGGCCAAATCCACGGTTTCCGCTTGTCATTGTGGTATGAGCACCTTGGCATGCTTCATGACTCCTTCCTCAAGCCAGAAAGTGAAGAATGCATCAGCAAGGTGAACCAGGTTGCTGACAAATATTGGGATCTGTATTCTAGTGAGTCGCTTGAGCGAGATCTTCCCGGTCACCTTCTACGCTACCCTATTGGGGTGGCCAGTGAAGGAGATGTCACTGAGCTGCCAGGATTTGAGTTCTTCCCTGACACCAAGGCTCGCATTCTTGGTGCCAAAGCTGACTACCTTCCCCCTATTCTCACTACTTAGTCTGGTCTTGTAATTTGTTTCAACTTTGTGATTGCTTACATCCTAATGTGTGTTTTCATTTCTACTTACCAATAATCTGATTAGTCTGCGATGTCTTGTGGAGATGTTTTTTTCTAGTTTTCTGAAGATGTCAATGACAGATGTTAGTTATCTGGCATGGCTTTCACTGCTTTCTAATCCATGTTTCCTTTCTCCCACAATGGCATTGTTGTTTCTGTACCTGCTTTCTGGTTTAGCTATTGCCTAACAAAAATATCATATCTGCAATCTTTTGGAACATTTGGTCACTGAAAGCAAGTCATACAAATGGTGAACTCCTATCGATTAGAAATAAGCTTAATGATCTTCTATCGACTAGAAATAAGATTAGTAATTTCGTATCGACTAGAATTAAGGTTAATGATCTCGCATCGATTAGAAATAAAGTAATTTATATCGACTAGAAATAAAGTTAGTGATTTCGTATCAACTATAAAAAAATTAGTGATACCATATTAATTAAAAATAAAGTTAATGATTTTGTATCGACAAAAATAAGATTAGTGATTCGTATCTATTAAAAATAATGTTAGTAATCTTGTATAGACTATATCGACTAGAAATAATGTTAGTGATCCTGTAACTTAGTTTTTTATATATAAATCTTTAACTTAGTTTTTATAAATTTGAGTGAGATTTAAAATTATTTTTTAAAATAGTGATTACTAGTTGTACAACCTAAAAAAGTTATTTAGGTAGTTCCGGAAATATATTTCTCAAACTGTGTTTATCTATAAAATTATTTGGAGATTTAAGAAAAACAGACAACTTGGTAGTAGGAAATTGTCTGTGTCATGTGCCAGGATATCATACCATTTTGGTTTAATTAAGTTACGATATATACTATAAATCAAATATCGAAAGGTCTTTGTTGTTTCTTTTGGCTTAACAAGCTTTCAATAAAATATTAGTGATCTTTATACACTTTGGTAAATAAAGTAATGTTTCGAAGACTAGTATCATTAACTTTGGAATTTTTAATTTTACTCAGTCTTCGTTTCATCTTTCAAAGTCTTAAGTTAATAGTTAATTATTAGTTGTTGAGCACGCCAGTTGAAAAAATAAAAAAAAAAATGCTGCAAGGAGCTTGTTTACATTGAAATGTATTAAATCATAGTACGTATTTATCTAAGTACCTTATAAATTGTGTTCTTTTATTATTTTTGAAAAAAATAATATATCAACGAGCAATTACTATAACAACTCCTTTGTTAATAATCACCACATTCACTTAATCGTGAACAAAAATAATTATCCATTAAAGAAATAGTATGTTAAAAATAATATCATCAAATACAGTGAAATCAATTAGTTTTACTCATGTTTCATTCATTATATTTTGTTTATTTATATTAAAATGTGGAAAAATACTGTAACACCCCCACAAAATTAAAGTTTCTACTATGACAGCTAAAGTATTATCATCATGTGTATCTTACAGTATTACATAGTTAACATACATCAAAATTACATAATAAAGCTAAACTGAAATTTCAAAACATATTTACAATATCATATACAAGTTTTTTTTTTTTTAAAATAATGCACTATTCTTAACAGCATCCTTCAACCTAGATGATCTCCCAAAGATCCATCTGCAGTACTATCTGCTCCCGTGTCAAGACAAGCTAAACTGAAATTTCAAAACAT